>Ga0247662_1000027_pt1 | contig 21542 bp, 34 predicted proteins | sample CNK03_metaG_FD_190127 | JGI IMG/M metagenome (GOLD analysis project Ga0247662, IMG submission 190127) | Soil microbial communities from Purdue University Martell Research Forest, Indiana, United States - CNK03 | ecosystem: Environmental > Terrestrial > Soil > Temperate forest > Bulk soil... | reverse complement strand
CCCCGTGGCGTCGTAAAGATAAGTTCCACCCCTCCAGATTCCGTAAGAATACGTGAGAGATAGTCTCGAGCGGCAGGGTCTTGAAGGGCATATTCGTCATACACGATGGATAAAGCATTCGTGCCGACGAGGGCATCGTAGTTGTTTGAACCAGAGAGCTGGATTATGGACCCATTCAATAGCTCTATGGACATGTCTACATTGTTAACTCGGCTTCTTAAAGGGATTGGGATTCTATCGATGAATCGGATGCCATCAGAACCTCTGCCTTTCCAGACGACCTTACGGCATTGATTGGTTTGGGGAAGAAGGCTGAAATGCAGGCCCGGTCTCTCTAGAGCCAACATTGTAGTCAGGGATAAAGCGGTTAGTGTCTTTCCGGCGCGACGATGAATAATAACTAAGATATGCCTGTATCCCTCGTTCATAACAGCCCGGATTATTTTTCTCTGATAATCTCGGGGAGTGAATAGGTAGGGAATTTCGATCAGCATTATTCATCTGGTTCATCTGGTTCGTCTGAATACTTAACCATGGCCTGAGCATAGATTGCAAAAACAGATGGAGGTACTGAGCTAACAGCTATTCCATTCAATGCATGAAAACCTTGCTTCAAAAGAGAATTAACCTCAGAGGTTAGTGCATTAGGACTAGTTCCCATTGCGAGCTGATATTCTACTACTTTCATCTTCATCTTTTTTTATCCTTGATGAGTGGCGCCTTGAAGACGATAAGGGGGAGAGCATACCCCTACGAATCTCAACCTGTTGTACACAATGACCGCCAATAGGAAAGCAATCCTTTGCAGAGGCAAGACGCCAATATCAGTATATCAAGTTAGTGGCATTCTGGGAGACAGGAGACTTGGACGCTATCCTAGTTGCTCGCTCCGGGAATCACCTTGGGGTGCGCCATCTATCCCAAGCTAGAAACCCTGCAAAATGCCATATCTATTATACGGGCAGAGAGATTGGATTTGAACCAATGACATAGGCCTACGATCCTTTGCTCTACCAAACTGAGCTACACTCTGCGATCTTCATTATTTATCAGGCGGAAGCAACTTGTCTACGTCGATGCCGGTCTCTTTATCGATGATGGCAGCGGCTTCTTGCTCAACAGGGTTATGCCATTTCTTGGTCATATAGACTGAACCACCAAGAGCAAGAACGCAAACTACGACGATAGCGATAATCATGAGTTTATTTCCCTTTAGCTGGCTTAACGTTCCAAATTCCATAAGCGGCTATGTATTCCTCCGCAGTAGATTTCCCTAAATTTGAGTTGTAAAACTTACAATAATATTCAGCTTGGTCTTCTAATCGTTTTGGCACAGGCTCTTTGTGTCTGGCATAAAGTATCCTTGCCATGGCACACGCATACGTTAAATGATAGACCATCACCTCAGCTTTGGGCTTGTTGAATAATAAGCAGAATCTCATCATCTTGTTACAGACCGCAGGATTGTTGGGAAGATAGGAAGTCCATAAGTCATCATGAGTCCTAGGTTCCATTTGGAATATCCCCAGCGCCGGACCATTCAATTGCTTCAAATAGGTTCCCCCACGAGATTCAATCGCACAGGTTCCTAGCATAAGGTCTTCAGCTTCCTGGCTGTATAGACTAAGCGCCTCAAGGGTTGGCTTGATTACTATCTGCCTTAGTTGTTGCTGGTCTATCATCTTTCTAGTTTGTCTCCCAAATAGTCTTTAACGGCATTCATGGCCGAATCCAATCCGTAAGTTACCCTGCAAGCATATCCTTGTTGACTGGCGGCGTACAGGAAGTTCTTCTGAGGTTCGGATAAAGTTCCGTTATCTGACTTCAATTCCAAGAAAAGACCATGGAAATCATGAGAAGGAATAGCGATAAATACGTCAGGTACTCCAGCAGTAACTCCCATTGCTTTAAGATAGACTGCCTCCTGAATGTCTCGATTGCCTCCGTTAGGTATGTGAAAACAAAGGCGACGAACATTGGGATACAGACTCAACCACTTGAATAACATGACCTGAATTTCAGATTCTCGGGTGCTATTACGCTTGGGACGCCACTTTTTAACCGCAGCCATTCGCTAGATAAGATTGGTCGTGGTTACGTTACCACCTGCGTTTGTCGTGACTGAAACCCAATGCACCCCGGGGTCGTTGCTCAGAATCCAGATAATGTCGCCTACGGAGAAATAGCCTGAAGCTCCATTGAAATAATTAGCCGCTACGGTTTGAGCTGTGGAGTTATTGGCACCATTAGCCGAGGCATTGAAGACCCATATCTGAGGAATAGGAGCCCCACAATCCCCACAAGAAGCATTAAAGGTCTTGTCGAACTGTTGAGATTGACTGACTTTAGCGAGATAGAGTAAATCGAATGCCATGTCCTTGGCTCCTTATGAATTTCCTAATACTTTGCCTTTTTGGGCTTTTCCTTTTTCACGTTAGCAGGCATTTTCTTTTCTTTTGCCTCTTGCATCTCGCGTTCCTTCATTTCTTTCTTGCCGTTACCTTTAGCGCTCATTTTGCTTTTCATCTCTTTACGCACGTTTCATGCCTCCCTTGGCCATACCTGCTTTAGAACTTTTAGTATATAGCGTTTCACGTGCTGGTTCACCAAAGTCATTAGGCTGAGGGTCATTATAGGTTTTAGGCATGCGTGAAAAGTTTTTAGTCACATCCATTTTAGGACCGATGTCATCTCGAATTTCAGTCCGAGCTACCGAACTGATCGCCTTATTGCCTACCATTGTGTGGTGATTGGCACGAGCTGCATTAGCCAGGAAGACTTTAGGTCCTCGGTTCATGGAATAGGCATGTTCTCCGCCATGATAGGTGGAGTACTGGTCCTGCCTAGGGTCTTTGGATTCAATATGAGGATGACTTGGTCTTATTAGATAGCTTTTCATTACGCAGCTCCTTTGGGCGATCCTGTCCAGTGTGTCAGCGGGTCATTCACCCCACGACAAGCATAAGCATAGGCTCCGGGATTCTTATCGGCCATCGATTCCGCATGGTTATAGCCATTATTACCTACAGGAGATAAGGACCCCAGAGGTCTATTAAAATGTTCAGCAGGACGACCTTGGCCATCCATTGAATCAATATCTCTAACATTCCCGAAAGGTTGTCTTTCATTTAGTAAGAGTGGTCCGTGTCTTTTGATCGATTCGTTCATTTTTTCTTCCCCTTCTTGTCTTTACGCGATTTTCCAGCCTTACTCATGGCGATCGCAATACTTTGCTTTTCTGGATAACCTGAATGACGCAATTCAGAAATATTTTCGCTCACAACTTTTTTTGATTTACCCGACTTTAAAGGCATTAGACAATCTCCGTAACCGTTAAGCTAAGTTGAGGAACCCCACCGAAGGTGATAGTACCATCTTGAGACTCTAGGACATGAATAGTACCAGCCGTGGTTCCGTATCGAATTCTAAAGGTAGTCGCTACAGCAGCACCTGAGGCCACATAAAATTTCAATGAAAAATCGGTAGAATAAGAAACACCTATAACAGTGGTCATGCCTGCTGTTAATGCATTAGCACCTGCATCTCTAAAAAGAGCAAAAGTATTGTATTGATTAACCGCATTACCCACCAAAGGACAATAGAATTCCACCATCAAAGTACTGGCTGCACTTTTAGGTGTTATCGTCACGGTAATAAGCTCTGTGCCTTCTCCAATCTGAGGAATAGTATTGTCAGCAGGGATAATAGCTGCCGTATTAGCAGGAGCCACACTGACCGTTCTAACTTGTTGAAGCCAAGGCCCATCTCCAAAGCTAAGATTTCCAGCACCATCCGTTTGCAGAGATTGACCTGCCGTACCATCCGCTATCGGGAGAGCAAAATCTAAACTGGCAACATTGGCACCCGCTTTAAGACCCGTGTAATTAGTATTGGTTGGCTCGAAGAAGCGCAGGGACTTACCCGATAAAATCTGTATGCTTCCAGCTCCGGTTACAGCAAGCTGGATACTGCCATTGGCTAAAACTGAGGCGATTTGATTCAAGTTTAAGGATAAATTTCCAACACGAAGACTCACTATTCCCGTGACATCATTCGTATCACTGATAATCACGCCAGAGTTTTGGAGACTACCAGCAACACCATCAAATCGCGCAATCGCATTGTCTGTAGTGGGTAACGCTACACTGTATGGATTAACAGTTCCCGTGGTTGTGACAGCAATGATTTTTGAGTTATCAGCCGCTTTAATCCAGATGGCATTAGCCGGAAGTACGGGTAAGACAGTATCCACGACAGGAACAGGACTGGCTGAGAGATTGTAGTGAACCCCAACCTCGGTATCGTACATCTTGTTCTGTTGAGCCATGAAAACGGTGCGATCGAAATCTGTGTTCACGTCTGTGGCCTGGAATAGACCCCCGGCAATGTAGTTGTTCAGACGATCATCAGGCATATTACGAACAATGGTGATGATATCCCCGGCTGTAGAAGCTGTCACTAGGGTTATGGAACCACCGACGGCAGGAGCAGGGTTGATGATAACCGTATATTGAACGTTGTAGGTTAGGATATTGGTTAAATCGCTAGGAACCGTACCTGCTGGGGTTAGATAAACATTGAGGTCTGTTTGGGCGAAGACAGCAAAAGGATAGTTAAAAGGACCAGTACCTCCACCAGAGGTAATCTGTTCTCGGGGTGGTATGTCAGTAACTACGATATCGGTCATTGCTTAACGCCATTCCTTGAGCTTCTCAGCCTTTTCCCGAGTATCAGGGATATCCCAGCTGTCGATCCAATCGTTCATCAATTTTCTCATATAGATCATGTTGAGTATAGGCAAAACATTCTTTATAAGACGTTTCATGTCTTTTTTATTAGCCTGTCCTCCTGTAACGACATCACCAGCCATACCTATGATGTTAAGACCATCGATCAGTAATCTTTCAGGACCAAATTGAATAAGGCTCCTAACATCACGAAATCTGTCCAATTGCTTACCTGGGACTAAGTTCCCTATAGTATTGGCACGACTTGCCATATCAGCAAAGACGCCTCCTACTCCAGAATTCAGTAACCCCTTCTGGAACATGAGCCAAGGGTCTAGATCATCCTCAGTTAAATCCTTCCCTGCCGCGAACTTTCTTATGGGGTCCACTAAGGAAGCAACCGCTATCATCGACAAGGCTCCCCCAATACGCGATGAATTGAATTTCTGGAAGAGCGGCACTGTAAAGTTAGTGGTGGCATTGAATCCCCAACCCATGTACATCAAGGCAGCTCCTAGGAAGCCATTAGGTTCACCCCAAACAGGATAGGAAGCAATGTTAGACCCGGAGAATTGGACTGACTTGACGTCCTTTCTGACTGCCCCTTCCATGAGAGCCTTGGCCTGTCTTTGTTCTTTGGTTTGAATGTCCCATTGTTCGATGTTGCCTATCCATCCCCCATGCGCTTTTCGACCGTATTTGTTACGCTGCTCAATGATGGTCTTGGCTACGGGATGATTGGGGTCAATTCTAAGATTCAGTAATCTTTTATGATATTTGCTAGATAACTTACCTTCTAATGCATGTCCTAAATCCGTCAAGATGGATGAAGTACTGGAACTGGCGGCTATGAATTGGGAGATATCGCCCATGGGAGTGGACAGATTCAGTATTCCTGAGACATTGGCTACCTTATCGCTCATCCTCTCAACGAAGTTCAAAGGCACATAACTGGGCCGATCGAAGGCAAAGTTCATTTGGTAGTGAGCTGTAGCCATTTCAATGCCCAAGCCCAGATGAACCGATTCCCGTCGCATGTCTTTTAGGTACTTCTTATCGGCTGAGGCGGCTGCTCTTAACAATCTGATAGGGCCTTGTCCTAGATATCTTCTGAAGCCCTGACGAAATATAGGAGCTGCAAATTCCTGCATCATGAGTAAGGAGAGACCGCCTAATTCCGTCGCATAGAGCCATTTCTTCGCGGTGTTAAGGCCTTTAAGCCAGGGGCCATATTCAGTTCCCATCTCACCCATGAGTCGTTTATAGACAACGGAAGCCGTATGGATATCACGGGCCAGGTCTTTGTCGAGATTTATTCTTTTCTTACCAAACTTATCTTCTATCTTTTTGACATTAGCCCCAGGAGCTTTCAGAGCTGCCTCTTCCTTGAAGTTCAGGTCATTCATTAATATGTCGTAATCGTTTCGGATACCCTGACTTAGGAATTCTAGTTTCGAGCCACCTTTCTTTGGGTCATAGCCCATACGTTTTGCGTATTTTTCCATCTCCAGGATTCGTGACATACGAAGATTGTAGGCATTGAAGCTCACACGAATATCAGGGACCAGGAAGCCAGCATCCAGTAATTTCTCATCCGGTATCATCAAAGTTCGGCGTTTGAAGGAGTTAGCGCCTCCGGTTCCGCTTCTGAGGTATTGAGTTAGGGACTTATTGAGCTGCTCTTCTCCTAATCCAGTCAGGGTTTGCAGGGTTTGCTTGGCTGAAGCTTCGACTTGTTCTGGGTCTAGATATTTCCTAAGTTTCTTTTTCTTCCCCGTCCCAACAATCATATCCGGACTGTAAACACCATTCTTAATCTTTTCCTGTTGTTCCGCTTTGAGCAGCTTAGTGTCTTCTTTGAGCTGTTCGAGCTTTTTCTTGATTTCGGCCTTAGCGATCTTATCTTTTTCAGCCTTCATCTTCTCGCGTAAGTCTCTGATTTCTTCCCTATTTTTGGTTAGGGGCATTCGTTCTTGTTTGATTTTCTCATTGGTGTCGTTGAATTCACTCATGAGGAATTTGAGGGCTTTAGGCTGATTGGCTTTGAGGAAATCGCGATCGTAGACCCTCATGACGTGCTGAGCGGCTCCAAAAGGCGTAATCCCTTCAGGTAGTAGACCTAATTCTATTAATTCCTCGCCAATGGGTTCTAGACGATTCTTAATGAATTTCTTGGCATGGGAAGATATGGTGCCATTTTCATGTTCACCCGCATTAATGACACCTCGGTAGAACTCTTTGGAGAAGTTTGGGAAGGACAACTGACCGTCCTTGGCTTTATAGCGTTTAGCCACTTTAGAAATACGATTGGCATTAGGGTCAATCCCCGCATAAGCATCATAAGCATCTGCTAAGTCCATTTGGAAATGTAATGTAGCTGTCCGGCGATTATCAATTAAAGTTTGAAGGGCTTCGGGAGGAGCTTCGAAGTTCTTTTCGATCATATTTAAATCAAGATTATGTTCTAACGCCTCGTTGACCCACCGTTTCATAGTAGGTGATTTGCTCAATAGACCTCGAGCTAAAGGATTCCCAGCAAATTTCCCAGCCATGAAAAGTAAGGGTTTTCCTACCGAGAATTGTCCATTCTTACCCCAGCCATAAACAGATTGCCCAACCAAATCAAGATGGTATTTATCCATGGCACCCGCAGAGCCACCCGTGGCCGTAAAACCTATGGGTTCGCCTTTCTCTCCAACCCTGAATTTAATGTCATAGCCTTCAAGTTGTTTACCTAAAGCGGCCTTCATGCTGTGAAGATAACCCGATCGAACTCCCTGGAAGGCACCTCCAACAATCCCAGCAAACAGACCACCTTTAATCGAATTTAGGAGAGCTTCTTGCGCAGTTCGGGCATTGTGATTGTAGGCGAGGTCCAGTTCATCAATCCCCGCGCCCATGGTTGCTATGCCGATGTTTTGGATAATTGGTTTTAGGGAAGGAAGCATTTTAGCGCCAAATAATCCACTGGCGAAAGGCAACATGTAGAGTGGGTTCCCAATATCAGCAAGAAGTCCAGCTCCCATATCGGTATACCAAGAAGCTTCATGACTGGCTTGAGCAGCATCTTGTCTAGCCCAAATATCAGCCACTTTACGGAAGAACTCCCCCTCGGTATTGGCTGTAGAGGCTTCTGAGTAGTACTCAGGGTCGATAAGTGACATGTACTTATCTTGGAAGAAATCAAACTGTTCATCGGGATTCTGGACGAGTTCAGTGTTAGTTAAGATTTGATTTCGCATAGCCGAAAATTTTCTAAATAAAAAACCCTCGGGCAGTTTCTTTTGGAAGGTCTCAACGAATCCTGGTCGTTCTTTGGATTCCTTTGGTTCTTCAGATGGCTTAAATATATCGTTAGGAACCTCGTAGAACCCAACAGGTGTCTTTTCATCAAGCAAGAAGGGCTGAATGGATTTAGCTATTTTAGGTGGCTTATCGGGTTTATCAGGTTGGGGGGAATCAATCATGAGCAAATTCCTCACCGATTAACCTATCCAGATTTTTTGTATACTCTCGTTTTTCTTTGGCTTCTTCTATCAATCGCCCCTTTCTATCTTCAAACCACTTTTGACGAGCGCCATAATCCAAATACCATCGAGCTGTTTGACCGGTTTTGAAGTCAATGAGTGGGACTGGAGCTTTATTCTCATCTAAATAGGCGAAGGCATAACTGATTCGACCATCATTGGGCATCTTAGTGGATTGATCGGGTTGAATAATGACTTGTCGTTCCTGACCATCCACCATTATTTTTAGTTTTGAGGTGATAGGAGCTCTAGTGTAGAGGTCTTTATCATCCGGCAGTTTATCGGCACCTGACAGCTCATTAAGGACGAATCCACCGGAGGAAACTTGCTCTTGATTGGAAGCGATTATTTCTTTTAGAGCCCGTACTCGATCGTTGTACATTTCTTTGGGAGGCCCTAATTTCATCATTTCAGGACGGTCATTAATATCAACTTCTTTATAAACGCCCTTCATCTGCTCAAAAGCCAACTTTTCTGCCTGTTTAGGGGTTTCACAGATGGGTGCATAGGCGGTCACAGCTGATAAGAAAGCCACATCAAGGCCAGTAGGGACTACCGAATTTCTTCCAAATAATCTCTGACCACCAAGACCACTCACTATTTTTGATTGGAGGGTAGGTGTCCCCACTTTTAATTTACTGTCCTGAAGATAACCTCTCAATCTCTCTAATCTAGAAACTCTTGTATTGTCATCCACGTTATAAGATTGACGAGCTAATTTTAGGTTTTCGTTGGGATCGTTTTCGGTGTTGGCTTGAAGATTAGCAAAGGTATCAAACATCACCTCATCTTCTTTGCTGAGATCGCTTATCGTCACCCCATCATGACTTTGCTTTAAGAATTCGACAGCTCGAGCTGCTTCTGTGGCCTGCTGAACCCCTCCATAATTTGCCACTCGGGATAATTCCTTGGCTAGAGCAGGGACTGGAGCATTAATTCTTTGAGCTAAGAGAGCCTTTTCAGCCAAGGTTGCCACATGAGGTTGACCTTGTTGTGACATGGAGCCTTCATATAATTGAACGGCTTTACCGAAAATGGAATCGACTTCAGAACCACTGTAGCGAGACATAAATCCAGCATCTTCTAGGTTTCCAGCGGCTTCATTGAACAGAGCCGTTTGTTTATCAACCTTAGCCGAATGGACTGCTAACTTATGTTCTAATTTGGCATACTCAACTTCTGAGGTTTCATTCTTGGCCTGAATCATAGAGGACTCAGTCATCTTTCCGGTATCGATCATCCCATCGTATTTTATGAAGTTAATGAATTGTTGCTGGGAGAGTGCGGCTTGATATTCATTGGCATAGCTCAAGACTCCTTTAACCAAGGCATCATGCTCGGAAGGACTCATTCCCTCAGGTTTGCTCTCACGTAGGTTAGCAATGTAGTCAGCTCCTTTCTTATCCTTCTGAGCCTCCACATATTCTCTCTGGTGTGTACCCATCTGAAATCTTTGCACGGCGGCTTTGCGTTGAGCCTCAGCTTCATCAGGTCTATATCCATCTGCTCCTCCAGTCTCTTTGTAGAGGGCTTCACGGGAATCTATGGTGTCCAGTCTATCTTCAAGAGCTTGTCTTGAGCCCACGCCTTGATCGGACAGAGCCGTATTGCTTATCTTTTCGTTCTGTTGATTGTCTTGTAAAGCACGTTGTGACTCTAAATATTGTCGATTACTGGCTTCAACTCGGTTGGCTAGCTGGTAGAAGGAAGACTGATAGCTGCTCTCAAGGCTTCGTTTAAGGTCTGGCTGTAGGGATTTAGGGGCTTGTGAGACTAATTTTTCGATGCTTTGGGTGGCGTGCTGTTCAAAATCATTGAGGGAATTGGCTGTGGGCAGTTTAGAGGCGGTCTGGGACAGCTGGTTGATTAGCTTATTGCCTTCGTAATTGATATTGTTGGCTCTTTCCTTGTTGTAGGCCTCTTCAAAAGAACGATCAGCCTGAGTCACCGCAAAGGGTAATGGCTTCTTACCCTGTTTAGCCGCTTCAATACCTTGGAGGGTGGCTTGCTGTTGTGAGGCTCGTTGAGCAAAGTCACCCCCTAACTTGCCGATGATGTCACTAGCAGACCCCAAAGCATGTCCCGCTTGTGCAAAACCTGTTGTTGCAGAACCCGGTTGTATGGTATTCTGTCTTTCGTACTTCGGTGTTTCAGCCATCAAAAAATCCCTCTCTAAATCACTCCTATATTGTACTCCAACCCAGCAATAATGCCTAGTTTAATGCTTTAGACGTCTGTAATATGCCCTTTTTAGACTATTTTAAAATAATTTAATAAATGTGTTGACATGTTAATAACTCTTTGATATTCTAGCTTCAGAAGGTCGCCAATGGGGTGGCCAGGATATGGAGTCTGAATATGAAAGCCAGCGATTTAAGTTACATCATTAATCAAATAAACAATGCCTGTGTGGAGCTAAAGAAGGAGCAATCAGGGTTTGTCTTTGGCTGCTACATGCATAAAACATTTAGAGATCTTCAGGATGACTTGTCCGCGATAGGAAATAAAATCATATCGGTGGTTATAGAAAATGGCGTTGGAGGCGTAGATTTTGATGTTGCCAATAGCTACAACGAGAAAGAGATAACCCATACCATAAAATAAGATTAATCAATCCCAAACCCCCTATAATTCGATCTGTAGGGGGTATCTTATGTCCAGACGCAACCGAAAGATCTTATTCTGGGTTCTCCTTCTAGGCGGAGTAGGATTTGTTATAGGCGGGATTTTCATTCACCCCCTCCTTGTGCCAGGGGGAGCCCTTATCGCGGCAGCAGCAGCACTTCAAGTCGTTTTATCGCCATCACCGGAACAATCACAAGCCAGCAGTCATCGTACTGAAAGACCTATCAGCAATGAAGTGGAGCTAATAGTACATACGGATGAGATTGAGGATGTGGATTTGGAGTTCAGTGTTCATGTGGGGCATCATGCGTATAAGCCAGAGGAGGAAGCCGTTGATGTGACGACTCCTCCTCGTTATAAAAATTAAATGTCCATCCAGTTTGGATATATATGGGGTCTCCTTGACTGCATCTTCCTAGCTCTTTCTCTACCGACACATTGTGGTTGTTCCCACCAGTGTTTGTCTTGGTCTTTGTTGGTCCTGCACCATTCTTCTTCGGCAGCTACCTTGGCTCTTTCAATCGGGTCGCGTAATATTTTCATAGCTGCTTCATGATAGTACGATGCTGGTTTTACTCGACTCTCAATGTCCCTTGCGATTTCATCTGGATAATCTTCGAGTGTCTTGATCTGTGTCATATAATTAACTCCTATTTTACAATGTGATCATCGATGCTGGTTTTTGATCGATACGTTCTAAATATTGATGACAGGATTTATCAAACCAAAGGTCAATTGCCCCTTCCCATTCTCCATGTCTATTTTTATCGCACTGTAAGATGCAATCGGGTTCATTTTTCTTTTGAGGATTGTAATTTTCTTTTTGAGCTTCTTTTTCTTTAGGTCTATTCCGCCACATTTCAAAACAATTATCCGCAAGATCACTGATGGCACCAGTTCCTCGGATACTCATTTTTCCTGGGCATATGTCTTCATCTCCTTTACGAAGATGAGCAATTATATGAACATGAATAGGGAATTTATTTTTGAAATCACATAATTTCTCGATAAATGCCTTTTGAGTAGGATAATCTTCCTCAGAAATACCACAACGAAGGAATGAATCAATCAAGAATACGTCTGCCCCATGCGCCTTATGTGCATAAGTAAATATTTCCAACATTCGATCGGGATCAATAGTGCCCATGATATTATAAATCCATAGAGAGCCTGCTAAGTAGTTAAACGCTGAGTTTCTATTTTCTCGAGTTGGATTTTCTAGGGCCGTTATCTGTTTTACCATGCGATTTAGAAAATTTTTGGGTGTCATTTCTATGCTTAATAAACAAATTTTAGCCCGTTCATTGACTTGATGGCATAAGATGTGACTTAGCACTTGAGATTTCCCATGTCCGTTGTATCCCCCCCAAACAGATAATTCATTGGGTCTAAATTGAATTCGATTTCCTACTTTTGACCAAGGAAGTCCATAAGTTCCCTCAACAAATTTACCCGCTTCTTCAAAAGAACGATGAACTTCCTCTATAAAATATTCAGCAGGGACCAATTCTTTTGGAGCGAGACATTTTGCTTCCATTAAGCATTGCTCAATTACATCGGCCTCAACGCCATTTTTCAAACACTCATTAGCATCTTTATATGGTAATGAAACTAACTTGCAACGATGCGCTCCTAACCTGCTGGAAATGTCAGAAGCAGCCAACTTACCCGCCATGTCTTGATCTAGACAAAGATAGATGCAGTCGAAGTAGTCCAAATTTTCGTATTCATGGCCTATCCAATCGTTGGTATGACCTGTCCCACCTCCAAGCGGAATCGATAATACGGCGTACTCAGGTAGATATTGATGTAAGGTCATGGCATCAATTTCGCCTTCCGTTATTATCAGATTCTTGGCATCACGAGGTACAGCCTGCCATCCAAACAAAATGGGCTGACAATCTTTTTCAGTCAACATGGCCTTCTTGCCATTTTTATCTCGCTCTAGCCAGAGATTCTTTGCAAAGATGAGTTCTTGGCCTCGATAGTACGGAAAGACAATCGCGTTCTTATCTTTGACGTCCTTGTGATCTTTAATCCGAGCTGAAATCCTAAAAGTGCTCAATGTTTCTTTAGTTAGAAGCCTTTCCTTCATTAGATATTCGTATACTTTTGAAAAACAAGCATCCGGTCCCTTTTCTATTTGAGGTCTAAGCCACTGTTTTTTGCGTACAGGCGTGATTTCTATATTTCCTATACCCAAGTAGCCTTTTATCTCTGAAAGAGCCTCAGCGATAGATATACGCCTTACAGCACACCAGAGGTCAATAAGGTCTCCGCTTGGGCCTCCATTGAACTCTTTCCATTTACCTCTTCCTTCTCCGTTAACCTCGATTTTTAGACTAGAGCCAGCTTCTCCATTGATCGATCCAACCTCGTACTCATGGCCCTTCTTTTTGGCATTGGGTAATAGGTGCTTAACGATTCGATCAGGATTCGCATTCAAACTTTCTTTAATTGATGATAGGTCATCCGATACTTTCTTCATTTAGATTTTCCTCCACACATTTACAAACGATTACTGATGCCACCTGGGGATTCAGAACTACTTTCTTCAGACGCGTTAGGCTTCCAGCCCTTCTTAAGTCCCTCTCGTATAAAAGCCCCGGGAACCTTTGGCTTGCTGGTCCGGGCTATCTTAACAACTTCCCCAAATCGATCAAGCCCATATTCCTCAATCAACCTCAGAGATACTTCAGGGTCCAGCCCTATGTCTTTGATCTGATCTAAAAATGAAACAACAACAGGGTCGTCGACTGAAGGTGGGATCTTTGGATTTAGAGAGGCCTTCTGTTGTTGTTTTTCTTTTCTTTCTTTCTTTAGATCATTATTAAGAGTTATGGGCTTTCCCAATCGCCTGTTATTGGGTTTCCCCATATCCTGTTGTTGGGTTTCCCCATAACTGGGATTTCCAAGGGCTGTAGCTAATTCAATTATCTTACTTATGTTGATTGTATAATGAAGTTTTGCCGGTACTCCCTTCCTCTCAACACTGATTAATCCTAGCTTGATGAGCTTTTTTCGATTCCCCATAACCTCTTCTAAAGTGAGGCAATAATCTTCGCAGAGCTGTTTGTCAGTTCGCCAAAACTCTTTGTAGTCAAAAGCTCGGTACAAAAACCCGAGCTGAGTCAAAAAATACCCTGCCGTAACAGATCCGCTAATTTTGATGTAGAGGGGATTGATGTTGAATTGCTTTGCTGTTAGGGAGTCGAATAACTTAAATTGATCTTCGGTCATGATTACTTTCCTTGTACTGGCTTGGATTGAAGGCGGTTGATGGTATTTTTTAGAATATCGGAAAATTGGGCTCGGCTTTCTTTTAGGAGAGCCTCACTTTCTTCTTGGAGTTTCAATAGTGAGTCATCGGACTGTGAATAGACGGGGAGTGGGGGTCGGTTAGTTGACATGTTAAGCATGATCAATTCCTTTGAACTTGCGGGTTGAAGGCCACAAGAGGAACCAATCTTGCAAAATGCAGATCTACCTCTTGCACTTTGCCTTAAAAAAGATTATCCTAATCTTGCGAAGGATTAGGGAGCCTGGTGATAATAAAACTGGGCTTTTCTTTTTTAGGGCTTCAGAAAGTATCTCACTCTATGTGTGTAAGATCAATCTAAATCAAAGAAATGGGTTAATTTATAATCCTTCAAAATCATTTTTATTGTATCCAAAGTTACTACTTTTCTTTCAACTTTAGCGCAATCCAAAATAAGTCGTAGTGCAGTGAAAGCATTGTCCCACTGTAAGATTTGTTGCCCATCCAACGTCTTGTCATATTGGAGGATTATTTTATTAGCCATTTTAGACTCCTTTAAATTAAAATTAAGTTAACAAACTCATTGACACCCCACCCTCTATCCTGTTAAGATGCCCATTCTTCCTTGTAATCCATAGGTTGAGTCCTTAAAGAAAGCGTATCCTTATGTAATCCTATCAGGGCCGGTTGATCCATATCCCCCGGCCCTAGTGGGATCATCTAAACCAAATTGTTCAATGCTTCATCGGAAAGGATGGTTTCCAATTCATCGGATAACATCTCCATTGTTTTTTCATGTAATGGGATCTTATCGGACGTAAGAGAGGATGTATTATCTATGAGCTTTTTAATCTTTCTTAAAGCAACAAAAGCACTATTGCATTTTAAGAGCTGAATTCCTTCAAAATCATACTCGTACTCAAAGATAATCTTAGTTGATATACTCATTTATCGACCTCGCATAGATCAACATATCGTCACAACTCATCCTCAGAGGAGCGACGGCCTTATGCTCTCTGTTCTTGGGCGTTACCCTCATCAGAATTCGTCGTTTGATATTAGCTATATCTGACATGACGTTCCTTTGATATGCCTCCTCAACCAGGTCTCTACGCTTCTCTTCATTCATTTTGGTTATTTCTTCATTAGATATCGTCATTATTTAGCTCCTGCTCTTCCTCTTCGGTATTCATTAATCCCCAGTCTTCGTATTGTTCGTTTTGTTCGTACTGTTCGTCCATCGTATTACTCCTTATTTCAAAATATCGCCCATACAATTATTCCTAATCAGTGACCTAATCCGCCATAACTGGCCATCAAAGGTGTTCTGTAGGAAATCGTGGTAGTAAGTGCTTTCAGAGGTGTTGGCCATACCATACTGTTTGAGTATCTCAGCTAACAAATCCGTCTTCCTCTTCATGATTTCGTCACATTCGTACATTAAATCTTTCTTAACCCGATCCTCCTTTAAGATTTGAATGAAGTATTGCTTTTTAAGTTCAACCTCCTCTTCGGAAGATAATTTTACCTCACTCTTGACGGTCATGCAGTTTAACATTTCATTAACACGCTTAGCCAATAGAATGCAGATGGAATCGTATATCACATCGGTGAATTGGGTCCGAAGCATGGCATTGATGATGGGCTTTTGGTCTTTTTGTATGGTCATATTCACTCCTTAAATAATCAGGGCCCAGCTTCATGCCAGACCCCTTTCTAGGCTAGACAGGACTTACTAGACAGTACTTACTAGACAGGAATTATTTATGGTAAAGCTTCTTTGGCTTATATCGATTAACCACCTCATCAATTCCTTTATCAATTTCCTTCATGCAGGCATCCATAGCCACGGAATCCGTATGAGCTTGATAGGCTACTCCAAGAGCCGCACCAGACACGGCACCCGCTATCGTCCCTAAAGGACCACCAGAAGCTCCTCCCACAGCGCCTCCTATGGCTCCCCAGGTAGCAGGGACATCCAGAGCATCGGCTTTAGACGCGCATGAGGTGTAATCTGGTTTGGGTAGAGGCTTGGGTAGAGGTGGAGGTGCATCCTGTATCTGTTGATGCATGGGCTGGTACATAGGTCTTCTGGGTTGAGTAAATTGGTTTAAATTCCCCGAGCAATTAAAAGTAAACGGCATAGTTTCGACTCCTATTTTAGTTAGTTACAGTTATCGGAGGAATAGTCTTTCGTCACTTCCTCCATTCGGTAGACGGCCCAACAGTAATCCAAGTGCTCCATGATTTTGGTTGGCTTGAAGAACCATAAGGCCAAAAATTGTGGCAGAAATATAATTAAGGCGTAGCGGTAGGGGACAAAAAGACATAAGCCTAAGGTCAAAGCGGCTGATAGTAACATCAAGGCAAAGACGATTCCTAATTTAAATTTTATGTCCATGAGCTCATGTTTTGTCATAACTTTTCCCCAAATGATTTCTCTGCTGTTTTTTTATCCATCTCAAAGTTACATATGTCACATTTCCATATTTTTCCATCTAAAGTAGTTAGGCAACGATGATCGCATTCATATATGTCTTTACAGTGATCACACATTAAATTTGGCGGGAATGGAATATAATTATGGTTGCATTTTGTGTTACGTAACTCCATAACCTGAAATTCTAAAGCACTAACCCTAGTCCCAACCCATTGATCATCACCCTTTGGGTTAGCCTCCGCATAATCAGCAAATTCTTTCTCTAGCCTCAATACCCAGTGCTCTATATTTTCCAATCGCTCCTCAATCAGAACGCTTAAAGAATCATAGATATTGTTAATTCGATCCATGTCCGTGCTCATTATTTTTTTCTTCCTTTAAATTGTTTTCCAATCAGATGTTTTAGCCCTAACTGAGAATTGATGATATCCCTAATAGCCTCAGCAAAAGAGATATGTCTTAACTGTTCTTTTTCCTTCTTGGCTATCAGCTCACTAATCACATCCCAAGTCTCTCTTTCGATGGACACTCTTGTCGCAATCCAATCACCCTCAAATTTATTTCGCATAATGCTTGACTCCTGTTTGCTTAAAGCAGTATAGTAACAAGGTGTTATTAACTTGTCAATACTTTTTTAAAAGGAGTCTAAAAATGAGTACTGAATTATTAAACTCGGCAGCCCATAGCGTTCTAAACTCGGTGATTACGAAGGGAGACTTGAGTAAGTTAAGTGATCCTGAAAAGACCATGTACTACAAGGCTGTCTGTGAGTCTGTAGGGCTAAACCCTTTAACCAGACCATTTGAATATATGGTGTTGCAGGGTAAGACAACGCTTTATGCCAGGAAGGACGCTACTGAACAGCTTCGCAAAATCCATAATATTAGTATTGAGATAAAAAGCCGGGAACTCGTGGAAGACTGTTATATTGTGACGGCCAAAGCCAGAATGCCTGACGGTCGAGTTGATGAATCCATAGGGGCTGTCAGTCTTTCGGGTCTCAAAGGGGAGGCCAGAGCGAATGCGGTCATGAAGGCCGAAACCAAGAGCAAGCGCCGCGTAACCCTATCCATTGCTGGTCTGGGCTTCCTAGATGAGACGGAGGTAGAGACCATCCCCGGGGTGCAAGTGGGAATACAAACAGGGACACAAACAGGGACACAAACAGGGACACCAACCCCTACGGCTTGTCCTGATACCCTACAAGAACTTAAGGCCTATATGGATATCCGCCAGACCTCAGCCGCTGTTGTGGACAAATGGCTCATCCGATATGGGGTAGACTCTCTTGAGAAGTTGCCTGAGTCCTTTGTTAGGATGATCGTGGACAAAATGAAATCTGAAATGGAAACCAATGGGGTGCAAGCGTGAATGTAAAAGACATCTATACAGTTTTGGAGCGCTTATGCGCCGAGCTTGAAGAGAAGAAAGACTGGTCAGCCCATAATAAGGCCGAAAGAATACGGGCTTTCTTCGAGGAAAATTTCCCTATGGCTTTAGAATTGGAGGCTGAGAAAATCGATGGATAAGAGGGATAAAAGGGAATGGCGTGCCGATTCAGCTAACATGGTCCTGTGCGATCACAGCCTCATAGTGACCCGGTGGAATACCCAGGAGAAGTACCGGATTGCGGAGCTGCTTATGTGTCAGCGATGTGCCCGAATCTTTGAATGGCAGTATGTGGTGGATAGGGATTCGGAGGGTAAGAATAGATCTCTAGCCTCTTCTCTAGCCTCTTCCGATCGATAGTTCTACGTAGAACACTAACAAGGTACTAACAAGTCGACAAACTTATTCCCTGTGAAGTATAATATCAATAATTTAACAACAGGGATTAGTTGTGGCTAGAGTTAGAAAACCAGAATTGAAAGGCAGTATGGGTACTAGGGATGATAATTATAAGCCCGAAGTCATGTTGCCTTATATGCTTAAAGTATTCTCCGAAGGACACGATATCGCGGCTTTTTGCTCGCATTTTGGGATGTGTCGAGATACTTTTTTCTCATGGCTAAAGAGATTTCCAGATTTTGCTCAATGCTATAAAGACGCTAAAGAGAAGTCCAGAATTTGGTGGGAAATCAAAGGGATGGAGGGTCTAAACAATCCTCACTTCAACCAGAATGTGTGGCGGCTTATGATGCGTAATCGCTTCGACATGGCCGATACCCGTATAGTCCCCGTCCCCTTCAGAGCCAATAACTCCCCCAAGCAAAATTTTAATGTCCTAAACAAGGAAATCGCTGAGGGTAGAGTTACGCCGGATGAGGCTATTAAGCTGGCCAACTACATCTGCTCAGGGCTTAAGGTTGAAGAAGCCTCGAAGATGCGGGTAGAAATTGATATGCTGATGGAGAAGCTCGGTATTCCTAAAGAAGGGTATTAATATCGATGTCACTTCGTACGGATTTAGCTAAGGTTAGAAAGCTATTACGACCTAAGATAGAGCTACGGATTGTTAGAGATCGAGCTGAAGTCGTTGATATACCGGGAATAATTTGGGTTCTGTTTAATATTTAGGGAAATGCCATGAGATTAGGACGATTAGTAGGTAGCGTGGTAGGCGCAACAGCTGGCTTCTTCATGGGTGGTCCTGCGGGTGCCGTTGCAGGTGGAATGCAGGGTTATGCCGCTGGTCATGGCGTAGACGAAGCCCAACGAGGCCGTCAAGAATCCAAGAAGGTAATGAGAGATCAAATGGAGGCCCAAGGCCGCCAAGAAGCTCAAGTTCGTTCTGAACAAGCCCGAATCAACAAAAATTTAGAAGAATCTCAAGCCAGAAGAGCGGCTGGGGTAGCACGAGGGGCTAGGTCTCGTATTCGAGGTGGTCTCTTCGGTGATAGTCCCGTCAGTTCCTTACCCTTACAGCAAAGATTAGGATAGCAATTAATGTTATCCGACTTAGAACTCATTAAGCGGCGTTATAAGAAGGCCAGAGCTAAAGCAGACCTTTGGATATCCTTGTTGGAAGCCTGTTATCATTACGCTGTTCCCTCAAGAAATTTATTCTACTGGACTTCTCAATACCAGGGTGCGCAAAAAAATAGCCGCGTATTCGATACCACAGCCATCGCGGCTACTAAGAACTTCGTGGCTAAGATTCATAATGGCCTCTGTCCTCCGCAACAACAATGGTACTTACTTGAAGCCGGTCCAGACATTGAAGAAGACCAACGCGAAGATGCCAATAAGCATCTCCAACACATCACCGATCAGATTTATTACTACCTCAAGAAATCCAATTTCGACATGGCGGTCAATGAAAGCTTCTACGATTTGGCCATAGGGACTGCTGCCCTAATATGCAACCCGGGTCCTGATGCAGATCAGCCCCTAGAATTCTACAGTACTCCCCTGGCTCGAATAGCCATTGAAGAGACCGCCTGCAATCAATTAGAGACCATATTTAGGTGGTGGGATGAGATACGCATCGCCGATATCCAACAGATGTGGCCTCAGGCTACGCTGCCCCAGGATGTCCAGTCGCTCTTTAAAGAGGACGAGAACGCTACCTTAAAGGATTTGATTGAAGGGACGGTTTACAATCCTAAAACAAAAGAATATAGGTACGTGGTCTTCTACGATAATGGCTATTTCGTGGATGAGATGCGGGATGATAGCCCTTGGATCGTGTTCCGTTGGAGTAAAGTTAACAATGAAATCTATGGTCGAGGCCCTATTATTGAGGCTCTCCCCTCTATCCTCTCATTGCAAGAAATTTATCGAATTGAGCTGGCCGCTGCTAATTTTAATATTGCTAAGCCTTACATGGCCTACAGCGACGGAATCTTCAACCCGTGGACCTTTAATCTGCAGCCCAACACCATCATACCGGTAGCACCCAATAGCTCAGGACAATGGCCTATCCAGCCCTTCCCGGACAATACCAGTCCCCAATTTATGCAGATGACGTCGTTCGATCTCCGCCAGCAAATCAATAATCTGATGCTGGGAGATCCACTCACCCCCGTTCAGGGTCCTACTCGGACAGCCACGGAATTGGCACTAAGGCAGAGGAATCGCCTGGAAGAAATAGGGCCCACTTTTACTCGTCTACAGCAAGAGTTCTTAAGTAAGTTATTGAATAGAGTTGTTAAGTTATTGCAAAAGCAGGGTCTCATTGAGGACTTTGTGATTGATGGCCGAAAGATTCAACTCAGCTACAGCTCGCCTCTGGCACAACAGCAGGGCATGCAGAACGTCGAGAAGTTCATGGAATACGTTCAAGTCCTTCAAGCCATCCAAGGCCCCGCAGAGGCTAACGTTAACTTCAATCAACTCTACATGCCAACCTGGATTAGAGAGCAAATGGGTGTTAATCCTGAGCTCGTAAATAACGAAGAAGAGATGAAGGCCAACTACGAAGAAATGGCCCAACGAGAAGAACAAGAAAGAATGGCCCAAATGGGTCAAATGCAACAAGGACAAGCCCCTAACCCCGGAGTCGCCAATGAATCCCAACAACCCTTATCTTCAGCCGGTCTTCCCGGATCCATTTGAAACAATAAAACAGTCTCAAAATCATCTTAGGGAAAAGGAAATCGAATTCCAACGCCTGCACTATGAGATTCTGCAGATGAATAAAGAGGGTAAACGACTCAATGATATGTTGCAGGATAAGTTTGTTAAGCCGTCACATTTTAATCCCAACGACCCTAATGCCAGCACCTTAGCTATCTGGTGGGATGGGTTTAGAACGGCTATTCGAGGTTTAGACGAACAAGGTAAAATACACGCTCAACGAATTAAAGAAGGAGGAGTCCGTTAAATGATACACATGGAATTTAAAATTGATGTAGAAGATTGTGCTAATTGCGATCAAATCATCGTAGAGAAAAACTGTTATGGGGTTTGTGAGCTTTCTATAGTGGAGGATGGGTTTTTAAAACCCATGGCCAGTCTCTATAAACAGGAAATAGAACAATTGATCGACTGCTTAAAAATGATCCACTTTAACATAACCCACC
>Ga0247662_1000026_pt1 | contig 25967 bp, 48 predicted proteins | sample CNK03_metaG_FD_190127 | JGI IMG/M metagenome (GOLD analysis project Ga0247662, IMG submission 190127) | Soil microbial communities from Purdue University Martell Research Forest, Indiana, United States - CNK03 | ecosystem: Environmental > Terrestrial > Soil > Temperate forest > Bulk soil... | reverse complement strand
TGAGCGAACCGCGCGAGCACCAGTACGCGGACCGTAACCCGTGGGGCGACTGATGCGGGTGGCAGTGCTGGATCAGCCTGTGGGGGCAAAACCAGAGCGCCCTGTCCGCGTGCAGGTCTACGAACGCAAGGGCAGAGGGGCTGGCACCTTCGACTTCAGGTTCATCGCCCCGAACGGCCAGTACGTCGGCGGCAGCCAGGGGCAGGGCTACTGCTCGCGCAGAGGAGCACACCGGGCTCTGCGCTCATTCCTGGGGCGACTGCATGTGCCAGCAGACCGAGTGAAGGTTGAGGACATCACATGAACCGACGACTGATAGCGACAGGCATCATCCTCCTCCTCGTCGCCCTGATCCTGACCCTGATCGGCCCGCCGAATGACACATGGCAGGAGTCAGTCGATGGGGTCTACACAGGCACGCTGGCCGCGATCGGCCTGGCCGCGCTGGTGTACGGCCTCCTGAAACCGTGAAGCACTGGCGCGCCATCTGCCTGGCTGGGATGCTGGGCGCGGCGCTCCTCGTGTGGAGAGGCACAGACCAGACAGTGATCTACTCACCGGAGGCGTGTTACGTGCGCCCCGATGGGGCACTTCTATGCGAGACAGCCATCGTGTGAGGAGCAAACAACATGGCATCCGTTCTCGTCATCATCATCGGATTCTGCATCGCGGTCGCACTATGGGTGCTGGCCGAAGCCCTGTTCGACAAGGCGCGCAAGTGCAAGGCGAACCGACCTCGACCTGAACTGCTCCAGCCGGGGCAGACCTTCGGCGTAGCGGACATCTTCGGCGCGCCTCAGACTGATCACCCGATCGTGAGACTTCCTCAGGGCGATGAGCCCGACGAAGGCGAAGTGAGGACGATCGCGGGCGAAGCATGACGCGTCGCCTCGCATGGCTGGACCCTTGGCAGGAGCACGCTGTCGCCGCGGTCACTGACGGCTGTGCCTCACCGACAGATGTCGTCAGGTGGATCGCCGTGAACGTGCATCAGATCGCGGGCTGGAATGTCGCGGCCTACGAGTGCGATGACCCGCTGAGCATGTCGCGGCGCTTCGTGATCCAGGCACTTGAACGCGCAGAGCAGGACGGTCAGATCACCTGGCCGCGCAGTCCCTCAGGCGCGCACATCGAAGGCGGTCTCAGACCAGCATGACCTGTGAGCATGTCCACATCGCAGACGCGTGCGTCATGGTCTGCGCGCCTACTGCACAGCGCACGCAACGTCGCATCCTCAACTGCCCCACATGCAAGCAGCGCCGCCGATTCATCTGCACTCTCTACGAGTGGTATGGCTGGCTCGTCACCTGCTGTGCGTGTGGTGACTCATGGGAGGACGGTGAGCGTTTGCCGCGTCCCTTCGCACGCGGATGGCGCGAGCAAGCGAAGGCGAAAGCGAAGGCTGCATGGAAGGCGGCAGCATGATCCCCGACCGATGCCAGTGCGGGCACTTCCCCGTGATGCACGCGGGAGGACGCGGCAAGTGCAACCACGGCAGCCACTCACCGAAGACGAAGACAGCAGCCGCGCAAACTGGCTGTGACTGCACGGGGTTCCGCGCGCAGACTGTGATCGACACAAACGACATCGCCTTCGCAGCGTCCGCGGTGCAGGATGTGTGGCCGCCGAGTGACGCGTTCCTCGGCGTCGTCAACGATGCGAGTGAGGACTACGAATGAGCGCGAACCTGGAAGCGTTGCGCGGCGTCAACATGATCAGTGACGCGTTCACCTGTGAGAAGGGGCACGACTGCTCGCGCTGCCACGGATGCGGCATGGTCTGTCAGGCACATCCTCATCGGCCGCGCACAGGTCTCACGAAGGACTCATGCACCTGTGGCGCTCCAGGGATGTCATGCCGCGACGCGCGGCGCTCACCCATCAGCATCATCGTGCGTGTTGGCCGCACCTTGCGCAGCGTCACATGCACAGTCTCAGACGCGTGCGTTACCTGAGGCGCAAGCGCCTCGCGTGGCGACGGAGAAGATGTCTGCGCAAGGGGCACCCGATGGCGCCGTGGTCTCCTGTCTGTCAGGCGTTCAGTGAGCCTGATCGAATCGTGATGACAGAGGCAGGAGAACCGACCGTGATGCGCGGCAGGATGTTCGTGCAGCGCGCGTGGCGATGTGAACTTCACGACGATCCTCTGCACCCGTGGGAGCACGCGCACTATGACGCCGATACCTGAGAAGATCACCGAGAAGATGTGGCAAGCGAAGGTGCTCGCCGCGGCGAAGTGGCTGAAGTGGTCCGTGTATCACACGCATGATTCGCGGAGGAGTGAGCCCGGTTTCCCTGACCTCGTGCTCGTGCGCGGGCAGCGCATCATCTTCGCTGAACTGAAGTCGCCCACTGGGCGTGTGACACCTGCGCAGCGTGAGTGGCTGGACCTCCTCGGGGCTGCACACGACGAGGTCTATGTGTGGCGCCCTGACGACTGGGAAAGCGTGAAGCAGGCTCTGACGTAGAAAGTCCCTGCTCAGAACGCTTGTGTGTGTAAATCCTGCTGTGTCACACTGGACACATGACAACTCTGCACCCCGCGCCTGTTTCAACAGCGCAACTGACCTGGAACCCTGAGACCCGCGAATACATCGGGGAAGTCTCCAGCACTCATGGCTTCGGCCGCGTGTGGAACGACTCCTGTGATGAGGGACTGACCCTCGTGTCCCGACGCACCGGTGAGCATGTGACATTCGTCGTGTGCCACACGGAGCGCGGGATTGATGGCGATGTCCTGTTCTGGATTCTCGAAGCAGCCGACCGCAGCGTCGATGTCACCGTCCGTCTGTTCAACGACTAGCGAAGGAGCACATGACATGAGCACTCAACAACAGACAGCACCCATTCCCGCGCTTCGGTGGATCGCCACCATCGGCGGGCTCCGCGACGGAGTCCAGTACGCGCTGACCTACGACGAGACCCGCGATGACTACCTCGCCTCTCCTCAGGCTCACGTTGCCTGGTCCACTGTGTGCGGACTGGAGGAGGCAGGGTTCGTCAGCATCGACCTCTATCCCGAAATCCACGAGGGCGTTGTGAAGGTCACGCCCGAGGGCGAGCACGCGCTCGCGGTCGATGACGTGATCCATGCAGTCGATCAGGCACTCAGCCAGTTCCTCAGCCTGGACCTCCCCGAACTCCTCGCGGCTGTCGAAGCGCACTTCCAGCAGGAGGACTGAGCGCGATGCCCGCGACACTGCGCGGCCACTGGCACAGGCACGGAGACAAGTGGCTCGTGGAAGTTGACGACGCCACGCTCCTGCCTGCTGGCGCACAGGTGCTGGTCGTGAAGCGCGACGGCACCACGGAGACGAAGAAGGTGCAGCATTCGAAGCACTGTGGCTGCACTGGTCACGGACACCTGTATTTCGTGCCGCGACCGCGGCAACCGCGCAGCAGAGCACTCTCGTTCTGCGGCCGATGATCCATGACCTGCTTGTCATCGCGGTCCTCTGGCTCGTCGTGACCCTGCTCCTCGCGGTCGTGTGGGCAGTGGCGATGAAGGATCACTGGAAGGACCCAGGAGAGTGAACCTGTTAACCTCAGGTGCCACTCACATCAGCGGACAGGAGCACTCATGCTGACAAGAGACCAGATCGAGCAACTGCGCGACGATGGCGCGGTCCTCCTCGGCAACCACGGCCCGTACTGGGTGAATGACACCGGGAGGCACAACGAGCAGATCGTCCTCCACCACGCGCCCATCGTCCTCGTGAACACGCTCGCCGCGCTGGGTCATGCCATGCCCTTCGTGTTCAACGATGAGGAGGCACAGGCAGACTGGAAGGCGCGCCGCGCCGCGTTCATCGCTGAGGAGACGACGTTCGAAGACAAGGACAGCAGCGCGCAGCGCGTCCCGCGGATGTGGACCGAACCTGAGCCGATGCCCCTCATGGGGTTCTACGTGACCTGCGACCTCGGCCGCGACATCATCCGCCGCGTGCACCCTGACGACCGCGTCTCCTATGCGTGGGAACTCGGACAGCAGGCAGCCGATTCCTGTCTCGGGCGCAACCGTTCGCGCCGCGCGTACACGGTGGACATGGTCAATCATGGCTGAGTACGTGGACCTCAACGCCCTCGCTGACAACGTCGCCGTGGCATGTGCTCAGCATGAGCCCGCGGTCTCACTCATCGTCAGCCGCGGCTGCCTCGCCTGGCTGTGCCGCACTCTGCGCGCGTCGATCCTGGACGATGGGCGCGTGGTGGAGTGGCACCCTGACCAGTCGGACCAGTACGCGGCGTCGTACAACGGTGCCGCGGGCATGGCGTGGGAACTCCTGAAGAACTACCCCGGCAACCCGCTACAGATCGCAGCAGACGCGCCACTCCATGAGGTCGAGCGTATGGTGCTGGCACACGTAGGGGTCTCGGTGGAGGAGGAGGAGAGCGATGCCGGTTGACGACTACCTCGGCACCTGTCCTGACTGCGGGGGTGACACCTTCGCGATCGAGGATGTGTACCGGGCGCTTGACCAGTTCATCGGGGCGCAGGTGCTCGACGGGGATGTTCCCGCGCTGGTCCAGACATGCGCTCACGGAGTGCTCCACACGGCTGCGTACAAACTCTGCCGCGCCATCGGCATGAGTGGCGAAATGTACGAGTGGGCTCCTGAAATGGCAGCGACCATGCACATGGCTTCGGTAGGGGCTGCTGGTGCGATCTGGAGCCTCCTGGCAACCTGGCCGCGTGACCCTTTCAAGTGTGAGGACATGGACGCTGAGACGGCCGTGAGGACGTGCCAGTCGCAGGTCCTGTGCGCGGTCAACCTGCACGAGTGGGCGACCCCTCCTCCTGGAGACCTGCCGTGAACCCGCTCATCGAAGCGCAACTGCCAGACGTTGAGTGTGGCTGTGACCTCATCGCCAGACAGGCGAAGGTTGACGCCGAGGCAGCCCTGTACGCGGTCAAGGGCGACAAGTTGTGGCACACGCCCGCGTGCTCAGTGAACATCCGCATCGAACTTCGCAAGGTGCTGGAACAGATCGAAGCAGTGCGGGATGTCCCCGTGCTGCCCGACCCTGTGCTGGAAAGGCTGCACGCCGAACAGGTGGCAGAACTGGAGCAGCGCAGGGACTCCCTGGCCTCACGTCTCGGGATGGGCGCGCCGCGCTCCACTCCAGAGCGATGGGTGACGGGGTATGACCAGGCGACCGGACAGGCACGCCTCGGACCACGACAACAGGAGCACACGCAATGAGACGACTCATCGGGGCGGCGGCGATCATCGTCGGCGTCCTCATCCTCGGACTGGCCGCGGCTGGTCCTGCTACTGCAAACGGCAACCCGCCGCCGAACACGAACGAGGTCGCATACTGGTGCCCGAGTGGGGGCGTGAAGTACGACCTCGATGGGCTCAACCAAACGACCTTCACTGTCCCTGCTCCACCCGCGGGACAGTCCTGGAGTCTGCTCGTGCTGAAGGCTGGGCACACGGGCGAAGGTGGAGTGGTCAACGAGAACGAGACGTTCACTGACCCGGTTGTCGGCCAGTCCTACTCGCACTCCTCTGGCAAGAACATCAGCCATGCGATCCTGTGCTACGGCGGCACGACCACGACTGGTGCGACCACCACTGGAGCGACCACCACCGCGCCGACCACCACTCAGGGAAGCACGACCACTGTGCCGTGTGCTGAGGATGAGGACGAGTGCGTGACCACGACCACCGCGCCGACCACCACTCAGGCAACCACCACGACTCTGCCTGTCACGACGACAGCACCGTTCGTGACGAACCCCTGCCCTGGGTCTGGCTGCCCGCAGACAACCCCACCGACCACGGTTGCAACCACGCCGCCCACTTCCGCGGCAGTGACCACGGTGGCTGTCACGACCATCCCTGACACGACCGCAGTGGACCAGACCGTCCCGCCCGCGGTTGTCACGCAAGCACCTGAACTGCCTCACACGGGAGCGATGACCGTCCCTGAAATCGCGGTCGGTCTCCTCATCGGTGGAGCAGGTCTCGCTCTGCTCGCGGCATCACGCACTGACAAGATGGTCCGCGGCGCGCGCAAGTAGCGCGCCCTGATCGCGCGGCAGATCGGACCTGAGTGCATCCGGTCTGCCGCGTGTCACCCGCCCGCGGTGCGCGTCTAACCCCACCCTCGGGCGCGCACCGCGGCGGATACTGAACGGAGCACACGATGGACTACCGATGGAGAAGCGCGGCAGCGGATGTCGTTGACTTCTACGCAGCATTCCCTCAGGCAGTCAAGGGCATCGAACTCACATGCAAGCAGTGCGGCCCGAGTGTGCGCTGGCATGTGTGGCCGACTGAACCTGGCGAGGCTGTGAACTTCGTGGAGTGGGCAGAGCATCATGCGCATCAGCATGTGGAAGTGGAAGCGTTCGATAAGGCACACGCGCATCAGCACGCGCCACTGCGCCAGAACCTGCTGAGCGGTGCTGAGCAGATCGTGGTCGAACGGTGGCGTCAGGTCTACGTGCTGGGCTGGACAGCAGAGCATGACGCGCAGCAGCCAGACGACCTGCTCGTTGAGACCGCGCTGCGTTACATCACGCGATCGAATGAGGAGACAGGACGCGCGCGCATCGAGGCACTGGTGAAGGCAGGCGCGATGCTCGCCGCGACGGTGGACAGGTTGCAAGCGTGACTGAAGACCTCATCGCTGCGCTCGCGGTGGCGCGCATCACGAGACTGCTCACAGAGGACCGCGTCCCTGTCGGCTGGCTGCGTGACCGCGTCAAGCGTGGCGCATGGTCGCGGCATGACGCGTCCCGCGCGATGCATGAGGAGCCGTACCTCGTGGAACTGCTGGAGTGCCCGTGGTGCATGTCCGTATGGGTCGCGCTCGCTGTCTTCCTCCTGCTCCGTCACCTGCCTGGCTGGCGTGTCCTCGCGCGCATCCTCGCCGCGTCCTACGTGACAGGGTTCCTGCACGGACACTTCGACTGAGGCTGAAGCACGCCATCGTTGACCTGACCAGGTACTGTCGATGCCGTGGCACGACGACGCCTGGAAACTGAGACGCCCGCGCCAGCCCAGGTCGAGCGGTTCACGCCGCGCCGTGTCATGCAGGCATCAGCCATGCGCCTCGATCCGACTGGTGCTGAGGACGCGGCACTCGTCGTGGCTGTGCGCCAGAAATGGCACCCGAGAGCCTGGCTGGCGTATGCGTCCACTGGTGAAGTCAAGGGCGGCGCGCGGTTCATGGAGAACGCCTGTAGCCGCGTGAACCTGCTCCTCGGCATCCGTCCCGCGGTGGGCGAAGACGCGGTGCCAGTGAAGGATGCCATCGAGCGCGGTCTGGTCTCAGGCGCATCAGGCAGCCCTGGGATCGACGTGGCAGTGGAGTCCTCAGTCACGAACCTGGCAACCCTGACCATCGCAGAGCAGATCACCGAGCAGATGATCGACGGGCAGGAGTCCGATGGGGCTCTGCTCGCGGGCTGGGGTAACAAGTCCTTCGTCGTCGGTGAGTGCTACGTCGTCGGCTACATGAACCCGCTCACGCTCGCGGAGGAATGGCTCGTGCTGTCCGCGGGCGAACTCCAGGTGAATGAGCAAGCGCGGCCCGGTGACTCGCGGTTCAAGGTGCAGCGCACGCCCGCGACAACTTCAGGCGCGCAGACCTCATCGAAGACTTCAGGCGTGACCGCGATCGTGTTGCCCGCGGACGCGGTCATCATCCGTGTCTGGAGACGCGACGCCGAGTGGGGTGACCTCAGCGACAGCAACCTGCGCGCGTGTCTCACGGAGTGCGAGGAACTGGGCATCTTGTCTGCGTCGATCAAGGCGCAAGGCATGTCGCGAATCCCTGCGAACATTCTCTACGTCGCGGATGAGATCAAGCCGTTCGTCACGACAGTCGGTGGCAACAGTGAGCCTGAGACAGTCGAGGGCGGCGAGCCTCAACTGCATCCGTTCCTGAAGGACATGATCGAGCACATGACGACGCCTGTGCGCGATCCATCATCCGTGTCCAGCACCGTGCCATTCCTGATGACAGGACCTGGCGAAGTCAACGGCGTCAGCGCGCGCGACATGATCTTCATGGTCGAAGTCGGCAGACCTCTCGATCCGCAAGTGGTGGAGCGTTGCCGCTACCTGATCGAGCGCATCGCCAACACCGTGGACCTCCCGAGTGAGCGCCTCACTGGGATGGGTGGAGCGAACCACTGGACCGCATGGCAGATTGACGAGGAGACGTACCGGCTGTACGTCGCGCCGACTGTCGATGTCATGGTCAGCGCGCTCACACGCAAGTACCTGCGCTCGCGTCTCATCCTCTCCGGTGTCCCTCGCGAGGAAGCGAACCGCTACACATACATCGCTGACCCTGGCGACCTCGTGGCGAAGCCGAACCGCGCGGAGAATGCGCGCATCGCACACGAAGCACTTGCGATCAACGATCAGGCACTGCGCGATGCTCTCGGCTTCGGTGATGAGGATGAGCCCACGCCTGAGGAGATTGTGCGACGGATCGTGCAGCGCCAGACCGTGCTGCCCGCGGACCTCATCCCGCTCCTGAATCAGATTCTCGGCACGAACTACGAGACTCCTCCAGCGCCCGCGACTCCCGGCGATGGTGGAGGCACGCCGAATGTGGCAGAGCAGCCCGAGCCCGGTCCCGGTCAGGAGGGACCTGTTGGCACTCCAGGTGGCGCGCCGAACGATGGTCAACCTTCAGACGCGAGCGTGACCGCGGCAGCAGGACGCGGGCGCAACAGTGCGACGCGGCGTCTCATGTCCATCGACCGTCGCCTTCGTTCGCGTCTCCTCGCGTACAGCGAAGCATCAGTGGAGCGCGCAGTTGAGCGCGCTGGGGCACGGCTGCGCACTTCCCTCGCGAACGCACGGGCTGGCACGCCGAAGGCAGATGCACGCGCGCTGCTTGCCTCAGTGCCGAACCGACGCGTCACCGCGACCATCGGGCGCGAGCGCATGGCTGCACTGGGCATCGAGGAAGACGCGCTCATGGACGCCGAGATTGAGGACCTTCACGAGAAGTGGGACAGCATCGTGGAGCAAGGGCAGGAGGAGGCACTCACCGTCAGCGCGAAGCGCCTCGGCATCGAGACCGATGAGGAACTTGCGCACACGCGCGAGCGCCAGGCAGCGGGCAGGCGCGCGGGCTGGGCTGCTCTGTCTGCCGCGCTCCTGGCAGCAGCACGCCAGGCGCTGTACGACCCGACTCCTGCCGCGACACTGGGTGAGGCTGCCGACGCGGTTGTCACTCCTGGGATCGTGCGCTACGCGCTGTCGGTGGCCGGTGGCTCGTCTCCAGTGCGCTCCACTGCCGGTGGCGTGAAGGACGCAGTGACTGGTGGATTCGCGGGAGGCGTGGCAACAGGCGACGATGTGGCCGCTCTGTGGGGCTCCTACGGGCAACCCTGGGAGGGATACGAATGGGTCTACAACTACGCAGGGCCGAGCCCCTTCTTCGACCACGAAGTCCTCGGGGTCTCAGGTCCTGACGGGGGCGGAATCCAGTTCTCGTCGTGGGATGACCCTGCGCTCAGCACGAGCGGCACGGACAGTGAGTGGCTGGGCGAGTTCTTCTTCCCAGGAGACCACTTCGGCTGTGAGTGCGACGCGGTTCCGCTAGTTCCCGGTGACCTCTCAGGCTAGGCTGGACTCATGGCTGGATCGCCCATTCCCCACGGCACGCCCACGGGCTATGTGAACCGCGGCTGTCGTTGTAAGGCGTGCATGAACGCCTGGGCAACGTACATGCGTGAGTGGCGCGCGAAGGAACGGGAGAAGCGCCTCTACCCGAACATGCCCCTCGTGAACGGGAAGCGGCGCGTTCGCAAGGCAGTGGACGCCTGAGCCCAGGTAAAGACGCTGGTCAGAACGCTTGACCGCGTAAATGGTTCAGGTGCATGATGTGGGCATGGAAACCACGCAGCCCAGCAGCCCGAAGATCACCCTGAAGCGCGAAGTCAGCCGACGCAGCCACATGGCGACTGACAAGGTCACCTGCTACCGCTTCTACGTAGGGGTCAAGTCCTGGGCAACCATCGAGGGTCGGTGCTCCACTGGCACTGCTCGCTCATGGGCTGCTTTCAACCGCGCTGGGGAGTGCATCGGCTCTTTCGAGAGCAAGGCTGAGGCAGTGGCAGCCATGACAGCAAAGTTTGCGGGCTGACTGGCCCGAGCCCTGCGGGGTGAAGATCAGTCCGCAACGGAGAGGGACCCCTCGGGCTGTGGGGTCCCTCTGCCGCGTCAAGGGGTCGTTACCCTCTGCTCATGCCTGGTGAAGTGTGGGCAGTGTGGCTGGACGGACAGGCTGTGCTGTGGGGCGATCATCTGCCTGAGAGCGTGTTCGCTCCGTGGGCTGACGCCTTCGGTGAGCGCGTCAAGCAGGCTCCGTGGCACGGCCCGACGCCGCCTTACTACGACCCCGAGAACATGCCAGAGGCACACAGGGAACGCCTCGTGCTGCTGGGCATGTTCGCCGCGCCAGGAGTGTGGATCGGGCACTGAGCGCGCCGGTCCTTCCCAGCAGGAGTCCTTGCGCCTACTCTCGTCCTCATGCCTGCGCTGCTGTCCAGACCCACGAGGCGCACGACCTCCCTGCTTGCCGCGACGCGGCCACGGCAGATGTTCCTGCGTGTGCTGTCCTTCGAACTGGTGCCCGCTGGAGTCGTCGCATCGGCCCAGCCCGGTGAGACTCCCTGGCGCGCGGTCCTCGCGGTGGAGGACACGGACACGGGCGATGGACGCTTCATCGTGCAAGGCGCGCTGACATGGCGTGACCTTCCTCTCACGCTGTCCTTCCAGGACGTGATCCCTGAGGGCATGAACCCGCACGGCGGCGCGGTCGCGGCTGGGCGCATCGACTCCATCACGCGTGACGGCACGGTGATCAATGCCGAAGGCGCGTTCACTGCCGACGCGTCTGGCGCGCTCGCGGCTGAGGCTGTCCGCACGCAGAAGGTCCGCGGCGTCTCAGTAGACCTGGACATGATCAGTTCCGAATGGACCTACGAACTGGACACGACGACAGGTGAAGTGATCAGTGAGCGCCTGACCTTGACCGAGGGTCGCATCATGGGCGCGATCATCACGCCGTACCCCGCGTTCGCTGAGGCGATGATCGAAGTGACTGGTGACGCGATTCCCGCGGAGCCTGTCGCGGCTGCTGCTCCTCCCGCGGTGGAGGAAGTCACGCACGATGTCTTGCCGCCGCGCTGGTACCTGTCGGACCCTGACCTCGACGCGCTCACTCCTCTCACGATCACGGAGCCTGACGATCATGGTTACCGGCGTGTGTTCGGGCACATCGCACCGCGTAACCAGTGCCACGTTGGATATCCGAACGAATGCCTCACGCCTCCACCTTCACTGAGCGGATATGCGTTCTTCCACACGGGCACGCTGGAGACAGACGAGGGCAGTGTCAACGTGGGTCGCTTGACCTTCGGCGGGCTGCACGCGAACCCCACGGGGATCACATGGCGCGAGGCACAGCGTCATTACGAAGATGTCTGCACTGTCGGCGCGGACATCGTCATCGGTGAGGATGAGTTCGGCGTCTGGTGCTCTGGCGTCATGCGTGATGTGCTCACCGCGGATCAGGTGCGGATGTTCACGAACGCGTGTCCCTCAGGAGACTGGCGCGACGTGCGACAGGACGGCACGTTGGAACTGATCGGCGTGCATCAGGTGGCGACCCCTGGGTTCCCGGTGCCGCGCGCGCTTGCCGCGTCCGCGGTCATGCAAGCCGGTGTGATGGTCGCGCTGATCGCGGCTGGCGTTCCGCGTGACGGCTCATGTGATGAGGAGGAGCCCGCCTCACTGGGTGAAGTGCTCCGCGCCTATGGCATCCGCATCGCCATGCTGGAGGCTGACAGCGCAGAGCAGCACAGTGAGATCGCACGCCTCAGCGCAGTGGTCTCCGCTCACTCGCGGTTCGCCACCTTCGCAGTGCCCGACAAGTTGTAAATGCAACGATCGGGCGCGTGCATCCTTCCATTTACAAATCTCCTCTGCGTACCATCGACGGAACGAGGCAGCACGCTGTAAGCGCGCACACGGTTCCGCTGTAAGCGGTCACCCGCCGAAGTTGGCATGGCAGACCCCTTCGACAGTGGAGACCTGATGGACCTCGCAGAACTTCTCGCCCTACTCCTCTCGGCTGAGCCCGACCTCTCCGCGGTGTCGGATGAGGACCTGGCCGCGCACGAGCAGACCCTGATCAATGCCTTCGCAGAGCGCCGTGCCAGTGCGCGTGGCGAGGCAGCCCTGACGGAACTGGGTCAGATCGCAGACGCGGCTGACGTGCTCCGCAACGAGGCAGCAGCCCGCATCGATGCTCGCATCGCAGATGACGAAGCCATCGCCGCCCTGGAGGCTCGCCTCAACCCCGTGCAGGAGACCGAGGAAGTGGTCGAGGCTGAGTCACAGCCTGAGCCCACTGCCGAGGCCGAGACGACCGTGGAGACGACCCCTGAGGTCGTGGAGGCTGTGCCTGCCCTGGCAGCCGCGGCCACTCCTGTCGTGACGACGCGTGCCCGCCCGAACCTCGCTCCTCTCGGCGCGATGACGAGCGACACTCCTCCCGCGGCACAGGTGCCTGGCACGACCATTCACATCCTCGGTGAGAAGACGCCCACGACTGACCGCTACGCGATCGCAAACGCCTTCATCGACGCGGACCAGTACCTCGGCGCAGCGCGTCCTGGTGCGCGTGTCCTTCAGCCGGTGATCAAGGTCAAGGGCGCCACGGACCCGAACCGCCACATGCAGTTCGGCGCGCAGGCTCACAACGATGCGCTCCTGTCGCGCATGTGGAGCCGTCCCGCGCTCCTCGCGGCTGGCGGGTTCTGTGGACCTTCCCAGCCGATCTACGACATGGCGATGATCAGTTCCGCGGCCACTCCCGTCAACGATGGTCTCGGTGGTCCGACGATCAACGGCACGCGCGGTTCCGTGACCTTCAACCGCCCGCTCGCGCTCGCTGACTTCGCTGCTGGCGTGACGCCAGAGTGGAGCCCCGGCGATGAAGACAAGGCGTGCGTGGACATCACTTGCTCGTCGCCTGTCACCGAAGACATCGTGGCGTTCGTCCACTGCGTCAACGTGGACAACTTCATGGACCGCTACTCGCCTGAGATGGTTGCACAAGCAATCGACCTCACGATGGTCAACTGGGCGAGCGCGCGAGAGACCTGGCTGCTCGACCGCATCAAGAACAGCGACAAGAAGTTGACCGCGGACAACGTGATCGGCGCGGCTGCCGACATCAACTACACCATCGGCCTCGCCGCCGCGGGCTACCGCAACAGCGACCGCATGTTGAGCGATGTCGGTCTGCGTGTCCTGCTCCCTGCGTGGGTGCTCGACATGTATATCGGTGACGTGGCACGCGCACAGCACGCCTACCCTGAGCAACTGCGCATGGCGCGCGCGACTGTGGAAGCGAACCTCGCCAACCTCGGCGTGCGTCCCACCTTCTACATCGACTCGCCGTCCGATGGACCGAGCCAGGTGTTCGGCGCGCAGAGCGACGGCGCGCTGAATCAGTACCCGTCCGCGATCCAGTGGGCACTGTTCCATGAAGGTGCGCACGCGAAGATCAACGGCGGGCCCGAACTCAACTTCGGCGTCGTGCGCGACTCCTCACAGAACGCGGCCAACACGTACCAGGCGTTCGGTGAGTCCTTCGAAGGGTACGCGTTCCTCGGCGTGAAGTCCTGGTGGATCACGCAGGATGTCTGCCCGGCAGGCGCCTTCTCCGCACCGACTGACCTGTTCAGCGAAATGTGTGGGGCGTCCTGACCCTGAACGCATCTGACCGCTGGGGCGATGCGCGGAGTGCTCCCCGTGCATCGCCCCTGCGGACTACTCACACGAACACTGGAGGCACGGCGTGAAGCAAGTCGTAACGGCACCGGCAATCGCGCCTAGCGCCCGCGGTCTCCTCCAGACAGTGCGACCTGTCACGGGCGATGACTTGCACTGGCAGGGCGGGTTCTCGTTCTCACCGAATGGCTGCATCACTGCCGCGCTGATCGACCCGCAGTGTGGGCGCGCCACCGATGACCTCATCACGCCATCTGACATTCCCATCGTCGTGGACTACGTGCCGAACGCGGTTGTCATCGCGGCCACATGCAACGCGCTCAGCGGCTCAGCCGCGTCGGAACTGGGTGCGCGCGTGCGTTCCATGATGGAGGCTGCGCAAGGTCCTCCCATCGAGCAGGAACTGTGGCGCGGTGACCGCGCGCTCGCTGACTCGCTGCCCAACTTCTTCCTCGCGGGTGGCAGCCCGAACTTCCAGAACCTGACGCCTGGCGCGAGCGATGCGATCCCAGGGTTCTACGCGCTCAGCGCGCTTCAGGCTGCTCTGGCTGAGTGCAACAACGGAGCCCGCGGAATGATCCACGCGCCGCGGCAAGTGGTCACGATGTGGCAGCGGTTCAACGTCGTGCGGATCGAGGGCTCAGTCATGCTCGATGCGTATGACAACTGGATCGTCGCGGGTGCGGGCTATGACGGCTCTGACCCTGACGGCGAAGTGGACGCGACTGGTAACACGATGTGGGCGTACGCGACAGGTCTGGTCGATGTGCGTCTCGGTGAAGTCAACACGGTCCCTGGTACCGGCGTGCTCGCGGAAGCACTTGACCGCGGCGACAACTCGCTCACCTGGCAAGCAAACCGCTTCACTGGTGCAACGTGGGATGGGTGCTGCCACGCAGGCGCGCGCGTCAATGTGTGCGACACCTGCTGTGACCCTGATGCGGCGGGCTCGTGACCGTTCACACTCCCCTACACGGGAAGCGTGAGTGCGCCAGCGACCTGCCTCCTGGTGACTGCGCGGACGGAGAGGAATGCCTCCCGTCTGACTACATCGACCCCGACGACTGCCCTGAATGTCCTCCTGGCTGTCCTGATGGGCAGGAGTGCCTGCCGTCCAACTACATCGACCCTGACTCCTGCCCGATTGGGCTCGCGCCGATGGGTGCGCCGACAGACCTGCCCGACCTGCTGCTGTGGTTCGACGCTGATGACGCGGGCACGATCACGATTGACGGCGACAGTCGCGTCACCGGCTGGGCTGACAAGAGCGGCAACGGCAACGACCTGGAAGTAGTGGGCGGCGCGGACGGCCCGCTGTATGACGGTGGCACCACGCTCAACCAACTGCCTGTCGTGCTGTGCGACGAGGGCAGCGTGCGCCTCTCATCAGTCGCGCCCGTCGCTGCTCCTCAGCCTCTCACTGTGTTCGTCGTGATCGAAATGGGCGGCACCGCGCCGAGCCTCCTGTTCCCGAGCCTGTACGAGTTCAACGGTGGGCTGAACCTGTTTCGCCGCGACGATTCACAGTTGACGATGGCAGTGGCGGGCACGAGCCCTGACTACCCGTCGATGTTGTTCGCGACAGGCAACCGCGCGGCACACATCATCACTGTCCTGAACGACGACGCGAACGGTTCGTCAGGATGGCAGGACGGCGAACTTCAGTTCACCGGGCTGGACCTGGGCGGCGATGATGGCACCGGCACGTTCTATCTCGGCAACGGGTCGAGTGCGCGCGGGCTCGCGGGCATTGACGGTGGCGGGTATGTCGCGGAGTTCATCGCCTACAGCGCGGCGTTGAGCAATGAGCAGGTCGCACTGGTGGAGGACTACCTGCGGCGCAAGTGGTTCTCGTTGCAAGAGCAACCATGTGCGTACACGCCCTACTGCTTCGGCAACGAGACGAAGAACAGCGATGTCGAAAGTGTGATCATCGGCCTCGGTCCGTGGGCGTACTACCCGATGGACGACGCGAGCGGGCTCATCGTTGACGCGTCAGGGAATGGGCGCGACGCGACAAGTTCCTTCGGCGGTGGGACGATCACCTATGCGCAGCCAGGACTGACAAGCAAGCGCGCCGCGTCGATCCAGTTCGAAGGCGCGGCGTTCGTTCTGCCGAAGCCGTTTCAACTGGACAGCGGGAACGACTGGTGCATCATCTGGCTAGAGCACATCACTGCGTTCCACGGATCAGGCTCACCGTCGCAAGCATCCGTGCTCGTGGGTGAGACCACTGGCGGTGTCGGCTCGCCGCTTGTCATCTGCAACACGGCAGGCGGTGACCTCTACAACATTTGGGGGAAAGAGTCAGGCATCAACAGTGCGTCGTATGTGCAAGACGCGGACATGGTCGGGCGAACATGCGTGCTCGCTCTTTCCGGCATCGTGCAAACGCAGCCGCGCCTGTACCTCGATGGAGTGGTTGTCGGCGCGGCGCAGAACGGCGGGCTGATTGGTCCATCGAACCTGTGCATCGGCGCGAGCGACGACGGCTTTTGGGGCTACGCGCAGCACTCCATTTCTGACTTCGCTCTGTTCGATCGCGCGCTCACGACCGCGGAGATTCAGTCGATCACGCAAGCACTGCACGATGCTGATTCATTGGCGGCAGCAGTGAGGTTCGCCACATGAGGCAACGATCCTTCCATTCACGACCCCATCCCACCTACGATCCGCACTGACACGGAGGAATGACATGCCCGCTCCCAACTGCTTCGGTTCGATCCAGGCGTGCCGTCTCCGCATCGGCGCGCTCGATGATGGCGGCGCGCCTGATCCTGGCACCGGCAACCTTGTCGTGACAGACGCGCTCATCCAAATCCAGACCTCGTACAACATCGAGACTGGTCAGGAGTTCACGCAGAAGAACGGCTGCGGCGCCATCTGCCAGACGTTCAAGGAAGACGACAAGATCAAGTCGGTCGGCCTGGAACTGCAACTGTGCCAACTTGACTACGAACTCCTGAACCTGCTTCTCGGCGGCACGCCTCTCACGGCAACAGGTCTCCTGTCCGCGGGTGAGGATGTCATCGGGTACGACCTTCCGCCTTCGACTGCTGGCGCGCAGAACGGTGTCTCGATGGAGGCATGGACGAAGGCGTGGGACGGAGGTTCGCAGCCTGTCGCGTTCGGCAGCGGCGATCCGCTGTACCACCACTTCGTGTGGCCGAAGACGACCTGGGTGCCTGGGCAGCGCACGCTCCAGTCGGGCATCCTCGTGATTCCCGTGACTGGCACTGGCTTCGAGAATCCTCAGGCTGGTGATGGTCCCGCGAACGACTGGCCGGTCTACGGACCTTCAGGTGCCGAGCAGGCATTCCTGGACGACAACATCCCCGACGCGGTCTGCGGGGCTCAGGAACTCGTCGCCTCCTGACCACGATCCCGCACTCAGGGGTCTCATCGCCTAGCCTCGCACCGTGCTCATCACGTCGAGTGTTCTGCTTGCCGCGTCGAGTGGTTTCGTCCTCGGCGCGACAGCAGGGCAACTGTCCGACGCGTTCCTCCTCGCGGCAGCAGGAGCGATCGCGGTTGCCTCTGTGGGCTGTCTCGTCGGCGGTATCAAGTGGCTGTGGAACCTCGACAAGAAGATGACCGCGCTGTCGTCCACGATGGTCGCTGGGTTCCTGGAAGCGCACGGTCGTCATGCCGCGCTGGAGGAGAAGGTCGAGCAAGGGTTCACACAGGCAACGCAGGACCGCGACCGCATGGGGTTGCACCTGTCCGAGATAGGTCTGCGCGTCGCGACTGTCGAGCACGAACTCGCGCCGAACGATGGGCACTCCGCGCGCGATGCAATCAATCGAATCGACAGGCGTTCGCGTAAAGTGGCAGAGCAAGTGGGAGCACTCGACTACGACGACGAGGAAGCGATATGACCTTCCCTCTGTGCTCAACATGGGCGACCGCTGAAGATGTCACCGCGTGTGGGGAAGTGACATGCGAAGACGAGATGCTGACCACGATGCTGGAAGCGTCCACGTACATCCTCTACCTGTTGTCTCGGCGCAAGTATCCAGGCATCTGCACCGCGACGGTGACGCCGTGCGCGTCTCAGCCTCACTCACTGATCATCGACGGATGGCAGCCATCGTGGGGCGTGCTTCGTCCGTGGGGCTGGTGTTGCAACCCGCGGCACAGTGAAGGATTCCAGTGCGACTGTGGGCACGGTCCCTCTCAGGTCACGCTCGGCAAGTTCCCCGTGCTGCCTGACACCGTCAGCGTGGAGATTGACGGAGTGACGCTCGACGCGGATGAGTACCGCGTCCTCGGCAACAGGTGGCTCGTGCGCATGGCTGATGCTGATGGCAACGCGCAGTGCTGGCCGTCGCGTCAACGCCTTGACCTTCCACTCGGGGAAGTGGGCACCTGGTCCGTGACGTTCGACTACGGAGCCCTACCGCCGACGCCTGGTGTCCTCGCGTGCGCGGAGTACGCGCGGGAACTGTGCCTCGCTTGCACACCGGGCAGTGAGGGCGAGTGCATCCTCCCCGCGCGCGTGCAGTCACTCACACGCCAGGGAGTGCAGATCGCCTTCGCTGATCCGCTCGCGTTCCTCAACAACGGCCTGGTCGGGACGCCTCTGGCTGATGCATGGCTGAGTGCGGAGCGGTTCGGTGACAAGAATGGGCAAGTGATGTTCATCAATCCTGACGACCATGTCCGCACGGTCCCTGTACCGGAGCCCTTCGCATCGTGAGGCGCATCGCTGCTCTCGTCGTGCTGGCGGCGCTCCTCGCGCTGACATCCCTCGCACTGGGTCGCGCTGAAGCAAGCACGCCCACGCCGAAGCCGAAGACAGTGACCATCGACGTGATGGTTGACAGCCATCTAGGCGACACGAGCGCGGTCATCGACTGCGGTCCTCTCGGCGTTCACTACACGGGCGCGGATGGAGACGGCACGCTGATCCTCGCGAACGTCTACGCGCCAGCGAAGGTGCGCTGCACTCTCACTCTGCGGTGAAGTTCAAGAACCTTCCCGCGTCACCTGTTGACCCTTCCCTCACGTATCAGTCGCTGGTCGAGTTCGGCGCGCTGTGGGATTACGTCGCCTTCCTCATCCGTCCGCGTCACATCGTTGAGATCGGGAGCCTGTACGGGGGCACGCTCTGGCACTGGTGCCAACTGCCGACAGCGGAGACCGTCTGGTCAGTTGACCTCGTGACCGATTCACCTCTGCGCGCTGGTGTCCTCGCGGAGCGCGAGAAATGGCAGGAGTGGAGTGAGGACCTGCACATCATCGAGGGCAGTTCCCAGTCGCACGGAGTCCTCGCGCAAGTCACCGGGAGCGTGCCGTACATCGACCTCCTGTTCATCGACGGTGATCACACATACGAGGGTGTCCGCGCTGACTTCGACCTGTGGAGTCCTCATGTGCGCGTGAACGGCCTGGTCGCCTTTCACGACACTGTCGCCAACGGCACGCGGGATGAGCCGGGGGTCAGGCAACTGGTGGAGGAACTGAAGCGCGAGCGGATGTCCGTGGAGTTCTTCGATCCGGCTCACGGGGCTGGGATCACAGCGTTCGTGCTCTGACCTGTCATGGCAGGTGTCATGGGTTCTGTCATGGGAAGTGCTTGCGGGGCTCCGCGTGTGGCACTCGCGGTTGCCACTCCCAGTCAGGAGGGCAAATCGGGCCTGTGTGGACCTGTGAGCCCCCGTGAAAGGCACCGGGGCACCTGTTGGACCCCGGAACCTTCTCACGGCCTTCTAGGCGCTCTGGCGTGGGTTCCCGTCAGATGGGCGGGCAGGCAGGGAATCGAGCAGAGCCTGAGCCTTCGCCTTCGTCTTGGCTGTCTTCGGTGGGCTGTGCTCCCAGTCGCGGACAGCCTGCCGGGCACGGAGCCTTGCCACTGCCTCAGCGGGAGCCTGCCGCCACACTGGCTGGCCGTCCTCATCCCAGCCCTGCTGCACGGTCTTCAGGCGCTCCCAGTCCTCCAGCACTCTCCTCACCCACGCCTTGTGTGGGCGACCGTCGTGGGTCCGTGTGGCGTGCTCCTCGGCTATCTGGTCCAGGGTCCTCCACTCTGCTGGGTCAAGGCAGGACCAGAGCCGTTTGCCGTTCGCGTGGTTCGAACGCGTCATGGCAGGATCGCCCCGCGCTTGCGAAGGTCTGCCCTGGCGTTGCGGATCGCGGCACCGTTCGGGCTCACGCTGAGAGTGGCAGGAGGCATCGTCGGGTCCACGGGGTAGAGCCTCCAGTGCTTCCGTCCCTTGTGCACGCGCCAGCCCTGCCTGACACACGCCTCGATCATCAGTTCGATTTCCTTGCGCGCGTCGCCAGACATCAGTCGATGCCTGCGCGCTTGAACAGTCTCCGCACGTTGGACTCTGGAGAGACCGAGGAGAACTTGATTTCGGGGAACGGCGTGCCGGTCTGCTTCTCCAGCGCGATCACGACATCGAGCGCGGCGATCGCGCAAGTGAGCGCAGTGCAGCGGTTGCGTCGTCGCTCCCAGTCGCGCTGCTCCTCCTCAGGGCTCCACTCGGCCTGATACTCGGCAGCCTCCTCAGGAGTGAACCCGGTCTCGATCAGTTCCTCATCAGTCGGGCGCGTCTGGCACTCCTCCAGTGTCCGATGCGTGAGCATCAGCGCTCGGTCGAGTTCGCTCTCCAGCAGCGCCTGTGCCTCTGCGGGTCTCATCAGTCAGCCCTTCCCTTCGTCGGTGTCAGTCGGTCTGCCATGACAGCCCGGTACTTGCTCTGGTGCGCGGTCCCTCCGTACAGGGTCACTGACCCATCACGGGCGAACCCCATGACGCGGAACACGCCGCGCTCGTTGCGGACCTTCACCCATCCGCCAACCTGCACGCCTCGCGGCAACAGGTCCCGTGCGTCGCGGCAGTGCGCGCAGACCTCATCGTCCGATGGGTGCTTGCACAGCGCACAGCGCGACTGCTCCTCGATGCTCCTGGACCTCATCGCACTTCTCCGCGCTCGACTGCGCTCCACCTGGCGCACTTGCACTTCGCCGCGGTGCGGAACTGGTCAGGGTTGAGCATGACCTTCGTCATGCGATGCGCGCCCGGTCCTCCTGAGCATGTCGCCATGCTGTGAATGAACCCGCTGGGCGCACGCCAGAACACATGCTGAGTGGTGACGCTCATCGCTCGCCCCTTGCCTCTGCCCAGGTGTCGAACGGATCGCGCATCTCGGTCTGGTGCTCCTCCATGTCAGCCGCCAGGTCCATGAGAGCGTCGATGTCGGGCTCCAGGTCTCCGTCGTGATCCACGATCGCGTCGGGGTCCAGCCCTGATGCCTCACAGAACCGCTGCGCGTAGAACGCGGTTCCGGTGCTCTCGTTCTCCTCCCACTCCTCGATGAGCCTGAGCGCGGTGACCGCGTCGCCCTCGTGGGTGAGGAACTTCCGAATGGCGTCAACCGCTTCGTCCTGCTGGCGCTGACGCGTGCTGAAACTGCTCATGCCTTGACCTCCACTGAGAAGCGCCCCGACTCAGGGCGCATGGTGTTGTAGGAACCGTTGGACCAGAGGATCGTGACCTTGAACCCGCGGTCATCCTCCTCGACTGCTGTGATGCGCCCGCGGCGTGAAGTGCCGACGAGGCCGTTGTCCCTGACCGCGCAACCGACCAGAGGATGAGTGAGTGCCTGCGCGCTCATCACGCCACCCGCACTGGCCGACGCAGATGCTTGACCCGCGGAGTCATCCGCTCGCCAACCTTCAGCGCGGGGAAGTGCGCAGCACAGGTGATGATTACGAACCCGGCTGTGAGACCGTGAATGGTGCACGTCTTGTACGTGCAGCCACACGGAGCCCGATAGATACCTGGAGTGGTCGTCGTGGTTGTCATGCCTCCATTGTCTCACGCAAGGATTTACTGACACAAGCGGTCTGACCAGCGTCTTCGTGTTGCCTCACAGCAGTGGGCGCACCGGCAGGGCCGATCGACCTCGCCCCGCGCACGCTGTAGGGCCCGCAGGTCCTCCTGTGCAGCAGGAGAGGGCAGAGGGACCTCGTGCCTGAGCACGGCCCACACAGCCGCACTGGCAGCCCCGCACAGGGCGAACAGTGGGAGCAGCCAGAGGAGGATCACGACGCGGCCACCTTGTCTGCGATGCGCTGGAGCAGCGCGTCGGCAGTGTCCGTGTCCAGTTCCCACACGAAGTCGGTCCACGGCTCGGTGCCGTGTTCGTTCACATGGTTGGACAGGAGGAGGAACTTGGCGTCCTCCAGGGCTGCCTCGTGGTTGTCGAACAGGAGTGACGCCTCGACCAGCGCGCCAGCCAGAGTGATTCGCACGTCAGCCGTGTTGAGCAGACGCGGCGTGTACCCGCGGCGCATGATCACGCCTGCGGCCTGAGTGAAGATCGTGACGCGCTGTGCCTTGCTCGCGCGGTAGACCTCACCGACCGGGTGCAACTTGCTCACGACAGTTCCTCCTGGATCGCGCTGACCAGTGCGCGCGCGTCAACCTCGTTGAGCGTCATGTGCGGCCACTCCCATTCGCCTTCGCCGCAGTGCTCATGCACGATGGTCACGCCTCCACTGGTGCGCGCCTTCACGACGACAGCCTCCAGTTGGAAGTCAGGCTCGCAGCCTTCACTCCACCACTCGATGCGTGTCTCGGTGGTCAACTTCCTGACGCGTGTGCTCATGTCAGACCTCCTCGCCTTCCGACTCCGCGAGCATCAGGATCGTGCGCGTTTCGAATAGCACGAGCGTGTCGCAGCCCGCAGGAGTGAGTGACAGTGTGACGGTGTTCAGGTCGAAGGACACCTGCCCCGCAATCGCGAGGCGCTCGATGACTGCGGATGCCATCAGGTCAGGCTCAACGCCTTCGACTGTGATGGCGCGCACCGCGTCCAGGAAACCGATGGTGCCGTCCTGTGAGTTCTCAGACAGGATCGACAGCGCGAGGACATCGACTGACCTGAGCGCGCTCACGCCGAGACCCCTTCGAACGGATCGGAAGGAAGTGCCGACTGCTGGGCAGGGTTGACTGCCGCGACAAGCAGCAGCCGCTCAGCCGCGGCGTTCCGAGTGGGGTACCCATCCTCGTCTGCACCGCGCACCCAGGTCACCCAGCCGTTGCGGCCGCGGGTCACGAGGCCGAGGTAGAAAGTGCGCCCGCTGCGCGGGTCCTGGTACTTCACGTCGTAGATCGGCCGCGCCAGGGCGCTGGTGCCGGACTGGTGGAAAGTGAACTTGCTCATGGTCTGTGCTCCTGTCTCTAGTTGCGGTAGCCCGCGGGGATCTTCTTTGCACACTCACTGCCGATGGGGAAGAACCCCTGGCTGTCAGCCTCAGTGTCATCAGGGCTGATGACTTGCCAGTCAGTGCTCATGTGGACCCAGGCGCCGTTGTCGGCCTGTGACCTGGAGAGCGGGCGCCCGCAGACGATGCAGGTGCCGACATGGTTGCTCCGGTACCGAGCCTCGTTCGCCTCGCGCTTGTCAGCGTCGTAGGCCGGGAGGTCAATGGGAGGAAGTTGGCTGCTGGTCATGCCTCCAGTGTGACACAGGAGGATTTACGAACACAAGCGTTCTGACCAGGGAAGATTCAGGCGCGCGGCACCCTGACGCTACTGTGAAGGGCGATGCATGTCGTCATCCTGGTCCCGCGGCGGGCAGGTGCTCCTGACCGCGATCGCCTGTGGGATTTCACGCGTGCATGGTGGGCGAAGGCTCATCCGACCTGGCGAATCGTGGAGGGGCACCACGACGACGGACCATTCAACCGCGGCGCTGCGATCAATGCCGCGGCAGTCAAGGCAGGTGCGTGGGATGTCGCGGTCATCATCGACGGGGATGTCATCGCTGACGCGCAAGCCGTGCGCGCTGGTGTCGCGCTTGCACTGCGCGAAGACCGCGTCGTCCTCGGCTACACGCAGCGGTACCACCTGACAGCACGCGGCACGCAGAAGGTGTTGCAAGGGTTCCGCGGTGACTGGCAACGCCTCGCGACACGCGAGAAGGAACGCCCCGCCGCGCTCACTCCGTGCTCATCAGCCGTGATCGTCAACCGCGGACTATGGGACCGCGTAGGCGGGTTCGATGAACGCTTCGAAGGATGGGGCTGGGAGGACGTTGCGTTCCGCGTCGCATGTGAGACCTACGGCGCGGGTGAGATGGCGAAGATCGAGGGCACGCTGTTCCATCTGTGGCACGCGACATCATCTGAGAACAACGCACACGAACTGACGTTCCAGCGAAACAAGATTCGCGGCGCGGCGTATCGCGCGGCAAGGTTCAAGCCGGATGCGTTGCGCGCGCTGCTTGACGCGGACCTCGCATTCGATGAGGACATCATCGAGCCCGACACGCAGTGGGAACTGGTGCCGACGCGCATCCCGCGCATCCTTCATCGCACCGTGCCTGAAGTGAGCAAGACGAGCGACGCGTACTGGGAACGCTGGCGCGTCCTGCTGCCAGGCTGGGAACTGATCACGCACCGCGATCCTCTCGATGTGAGTGAGTGGCCCGAGACGGGAGACCTGTGGGAGCACTGCCAGAACGGAGCGCAGAAAGCAGGGCTGATCCGACTAGAGGCACTGTGGAAACACGGAGGCGTGTACGTCGATTCGGATGTGGAGCCTTACCGCTCACTGGAGCCGCTGCTGCATGTGCCAGGGTTCGCTGCATGGGAGGACGCGCGGGTCATTCCTGACGCGGTGCTCGGGTTCGAACCTGGACATCAGGCAGTGCGACTAATGATTCGCGACGCGCGCGAAGTCATCATCGCAGGAGGCAATGCCTGGCACAGCGGCCCTGCTGTCAGCACGAGTGTCCTGAGGAACCGACGGGACGTGCTCCTCCTGCCTCCCGGCACCTTCTACCCGTACCACTACAACGAGAGGCAGCGCGCGGGCGCTGATCACAAGAAGGAGCAACCGTGGTCGTTCGGCGCTCATCACTGGGCGGGAAGTTGGCTGACACCGGAGGAGAAGCGCAGAGCAGAACGACGCGCACGCATGGAACGCGTGCAACGCGCGCAGCGATGAAGGACAGCACGCGGCGCATCGACATCTTCGCTTCGCACTGGCATTACCTGGACCACATGGCGCCGGTCTGGCGCGCACTCCCTGACGAGGTGCGAGGCGATGTCCTCATCGAGTCACCGCGGCTGCGTGCTCATCCTCTCGTGCATGAGGCATCAGGAGACCTTCGCAAGAATACGAAGCCGAGTCTGATTAGCCGCGTGCTGGTGGCTGGGAGTGCTGACGCGAAGATCGCCGCGCGCTACGGCTGGTCGTGCGCGCTGATGGAGCACGGCGCGGGGCAGTTGTATCCGCACTCATCAGGAGCGAAGGCATCGTCAGCGAACGCGGGAGGAGTGGACAGGCACACGATCGGCCTGTTCCTCTGCACGAATGAGGCAGTGGCAGAGGCGAACGCGCGCGCATATGGGCGGCACCGCGTCGTCGTCGTCGGCAGCCCGCGACTGGAGGACCTTCGCTCAGCGCGTGACCTGTTCGTGCCGCGCTCACCGCCGACGCTCGCGCTGACTTGGCACTGGCCGTGCAACGTCGCTCCCACTGGAGCCCGCGGCGGTCCTCCCTGGTCGGGCTCACTGCTCAACGACTTCCACACTGCCCTCGTGCATCTGCGATCGAAGTGGCGCGGACCCATGATCGGCACGTCTCATCCCCGTGCGCAGAATCAGGCGCGCACCGCCTATCGCAGCGTCGGGATCGAGTATGTCCCTGACTTCACCGATGTGCTCATGGCCGCGGATGTGCTGTCGTTCGACAACACGAGCGCGGGCTGGGAGGCAGCCGCGCTGGGAGTGCCCGTGGTGCTCCTCTCCTCGCCGTGGTGGTCCCGTGATGTAGAGCAGGGGCTGAGGTTCTGGAAGTGGGCTGACATCGGCCCTGAGGTCGTGTGTGACACGTACCCTGAGGCACTGGCTGACCGATGGGTCGAGGCTGCTGTCACGGCGCTCACGCAACGTCACCTGTACGCGCCGAAAGCGGTCGCCATGTCCGCGGAAGTGTTCCCGTATCGTGAGGACTCAACGCAGCGTGCAGTTGACGCGCTGCTCCGCTGGATAGGGTCGCCTCATGCTCGATCCATACCGACTGACATGGCTGGCTGACATTGCCCGCGGCGTCGGGCTCACCGTGGTGGAGGAGCCTGGCTGGCTGAACCGCGGCGCTCCGTTCAGGCACTCAGTCGATGGCGTGGTTGGACATCACACGGCCTTCGGGCAGGGCCGTCCATGTCCC
>Ga0247662_1000023_pt1 | contig 28859 bp, 37 predicted proteins | sample CNK03_metaG_FD_190127 | JGI IMG/M metagenome (GOLD analysis project Ga0247662, IMG submission 190127) | Soil microbial communities from Purdue University Martell Research Forest, Indiana, United States - CNK03 | ecosystem: Environmental > Terrestrial > Soil > Temperate forest > Bulk soil... | reverse complement strand
GCATCGTTGGCGCGATTGGTTGAAAGTAGGACAAGTATTTTGTGATAGGATTAGGATTCCTTAAGTCTGATTATATCGATAACCAGACTTATCACCGGGGTGGGGTAATGCTTACAGTTGGTTTTAAATTTAGTCCGGAAAAATATCAGAACGAAATAGTTTTAATGTACGTAGATGGGTCTATCATTGAGGACCATAAAATTATTCTAGGTAGAGCAGGAATTTACCCAACTGCACGATTAGATAACGAAGAAATAAAAGAGTTGATTTCATTCTTATTAAAGGCAATAAATAGTTCTAATACAAAAAAACCTGATTACGATTCTGAGCGCGGAATATCAGTACCAGTTGAAAAGTGTTGAGCATCCAGGAAATTCTGTTTTCTGACATGATCCTGATAAATACGCAATGCTTCAGTAGCAACGGCAATATCCGAAGGAGTTTTAGTAAGCTCAGCAATTCGTCTACTAAGATCGGATACCAATTTCAATTGAACTCCCAAATTATGATTTACCAAATCATGCGTAGCATCCTGCACAACTTTGGCATCATCCATTTTTGAATTGATTCTCATGCTTAAATAAGACATGACACCAGCGAACATCATTCCAATTAAAGCAAATCCCGGATTGATTGCTGCAATAATTATCTTTTCAATATCCATGACTTTTCCTTAAGCTTGAATTTCAAAATGTCCTGTATCATCGAGCATCCCGCTTGTATTCAATTTGCCTAAGCCATTCCAGGCACCGCCCCAGCGGATATCATGAGTGATTTTACCTTGTTCTTTTAGCATTATAGCCATACCCTGCACAAAGCCTCCAAACCATAAAGCAAGTTTTGTATTATTAAAATCAATTGGGTAGGGATAAACATCGGCTGCCAAGGAAGGATTATGATTGTGTTTCCCATTTGGCCATTTTACTTTGCTGTGCCCAGTCGCATAGGCTTCATCTTGAGCGGCTTTGTCCCGAAAGCCCTCCGTTACTGTGCAGTCAAAATATTTGATGACTTCATTGAATAAGGTTTGCAAATCAGGATGACAAGTCGCTAAATGTTCTAAAGAATTCTTACTGAAAGAAGGCATCGTAATCCTCCATAAATAAAAAGTTCCCCCCGGAGATCGAGGGGAAACTTAACATTAGCCAGCAGGAACTGCCGGAGGAGTTAAAGCATCGAGTGCATCCAGCTTGTCAGCAATACTGGAAGCACGAGTCTGAAGCGCATCAAGTGAGGCTTGATCTTCTGGGGTAATGGCACCGTTATTTTTTAATTGGGTGATTTGATCATTAAGATTTTGAACATCACCTTGCAAATCACCAATGGCGGCATCCATTCTGTCATTAAAAGCATTCTGTTTTGCAGCAAAATCGCTAATAGCAGTCATTATCATTTCTCCTTGTTGGACAAGAATGTGAAGATTACATTCAATACATTCTATATCTTCTTTCAATATAAATCGGCTCATATTGAACTCCTAAAGGCGCTATTGATAAATTATAAATCATATAGCACAAAAATATTATAGCACACTATACCGTGGTTGTATACGTTATGATATTTTGCGGGGTATCATAAAGTCTGCGAAAATTAACAGCGAGATATCGGATTGTGTCCACGATATGAGTTGCCCAATTATCCAGAGGCTTCTTCAGATAGCATGCCCGCTGCTCATCCCACTGACGTTGATATTCTCGAATTGCCCGAATTCCTATCTGGCAATTACCTTTGTCTATACGAATCTTTGGAAAAATATATCTCATCGCTTCCAGACCATCTTCAAAGTTTACTTTTGGAGTTACTTGAAAAAACCAGCCATGTTGACGAGCAATCATAAGCCTTGATTCTGCTTGCTCCCAGCCTTGGTGGGCTTGTTTTACGTCGTGCGGCATGAAGTGTTGTCCCCATTTACAGCCAAAAGATTGGCGAATTTGTTCTACCTTATCAAGATACCATTTAAGACCATAGCCTGAATCATGCACCAAATGGAGCAAATTTATATATTTCCCTTCAAGCTGGAAAAGCCAGCAAGCAGTCGCATCAGTTCCGCCCAAATCCCAGACCGTGTGTAGTGGAAGGCGTGGATTTGGTTTCAGGAAAGTAATACGCCCTTCCTGTTCCATATCAGACATTTCACGAGTGAAGTATGCGCCGATGTTTCCGACATCAAAATCACAATAAAACTCCTGCCTGATATGTTCTTCAGACATTCCCATGGCACGTGCCTGTTCAATATAGACCGCTGGAATTACGCGCTGAGTACGGGCCTCATCGAGGAATGTTTGCTCTACTGTTAAATGCTGAACGAAATAATGCGGGTTATCACGAATCGTGTCCAAAACTTCCCACCCATGATTTTTGCCACGAGGGGTAAACTGGAAAATTTCAATGCCACGATTTTGAACAAGAATGGGGTTAAGATATGAACGTGCAAGAGGATTGTGTAAAGAAAATTCAGAGTAAATGATGGTAACGGGATTGGTGCCCATAAGTCCATCATAATTATTACTACCACCCAGCACCATCCTTGAACCGTTTATCAATTCAATTTCCATTCTGGCTTCGTTCTTTTTGGATACGAGAGCATCAGGAATGGCCGCAAGGAAAGGACGGCCATCAAAATCCATGCCTTTCCAGATTACAGCACGTGCTTGTTGAATGAGAGGGAAAAGGTAAACGTGTGTACCAACGCGTGTCAAAGCCCGAAGCAACCAGGCTTGAACAGAGATTACGTCTTTTCCAGCCCTTCTATGTATCACAGAGCAAACGTTCTTGCCCTGTCTTACTGCTTGTAAAAATTCAACTTGGTAATGCCGGGGGATCATTCCATAGGGCACTTTTATATACACTATTGGATTCTCTCAATAGTTACAACTATCTTGTCCAGATTTTCAGGCATACGTTTGAATGTAAGTTCATCAATTTGTGAATCATCGTCATAAACTTTTGCATATTGCATAGCATCCATACAAGCCTTTCCAAGATTATCCAAATCACGTTTGCGTTTGTCTGGTGGATAGGCATGGATGTTAATTTTCAGGCTATGATTTGAGGAGAAAAATCCCTGAAAAGGACGGCATAAAAAATAAACACTTCTCCGATATGCTATGCCGGATTTAGAAATAAAATAACGATCCCCATTTCTACGCCAATAGGTATTGGCAGTTGGAGGCCATGGCAATTCAAACGTTAAAGTCATTCAAAAAATATTAACGCCTGTATGGCTTTTGATTGGATTGCGGTGGGCATTTCTTGCCAACCTTTATTGTGGCAGATTCAACACCCGTTTGCGTCTTGGCATCATAGTTCGGCTCGTATTGAACCCTGTCATCCACAAGCGTGGGTGAACATCGAACAGGTGAAGTATCGCTAAAATCGCGTCCTTTCATTTCTTGCTCCTTTTTTTTACTCTCTCAGGCAATTTTTTAATGCTTTTTGTTTTGTCGGCAAACTCCTGAGCAAGTTCTGGTTTTTGGGAAAACATAAAACGTGCTTGTGCTTTGCTTTTAAAAGGCATATTAATCCCCTTATTTCTTGCGACCCTTCATTTGTTTCATCATCTTCATGTCCTCCTTCTTGTCCTTCTTGGCGTAAGAAGAAATTTCCTTTTTAACAAGTTTTTTGTCTTGAGCCATATCATCCTTTTTCATTTTAATTCCTTTTTATTTAAGTTTCTTGTTAGCTTTAGCATCAATTTTGTTCAATTCAGATTTGGAAAGGTTGCCTTTATTGTACTGTTGCTGGGCACGGGCTTTCGCATTCGCTGCGTGGCTCCGGTCCTCCATCGGGTATTTCCTCTCCTTCGGTTCCGCAAAGTCCTTGCTCGGAATTTTGTTCCGTTCCTTCGTTGTTAATTTCGCCATTTGCACTCTCCTTTTTTTCAATCTCCACAAGCCAGTGTCGGCATTCGTTTAAATGCCCTTCAAGCATTGTATAATTATTTCTCATTTGTGTCATTTCAGTTACGATTGTATTTAATCTTTTTTCAATATCTGCTTTGTCCAATTTTTACTCCTTTTAAATAAATTCTGTGATTATGGCTATGCCTGCGGCTCCCGGTCCACCTTGAACGGTGCCGGCTGAGTTAGCCACACCACCACCAGCACCGCCTCCACCGTATGTGGTACCGGTTGCTCCGGTTGATCCTGCATTTTGCACGGCACCACCACCAAAAATAGAATCTCCGCCTTTACCTGTCAATCCATTTACACCACCAAGTGAAAAACCCCATATTCCTGCGCCACCATTGGCATTAAAATCTCCAGAACCTCCAACTCCTCCCACCCCAGGGCCGCCTAATGCTTGTCCCGTTGCCCCGCCAGCCCCGGAGCCGCCTCCACCTCCTCCACCGGTGGCCGTTACAATTGAACCAACAGAAGTTGTTCCGCCTGCATTGCCCGGGTGATTTCCGGTAGTCCCGGCTGTTCCCCCGGCACCAATGGTAACTGTTTGAGAACCACCGATTGTAGCGGCTGGAACAGTTTTTCGCGAATAGCCCCCGCCTCCGCCTCCACCGCCTGCGGCAAAAACTCCCGCGCCTCCAGCGGCCCCGCCACCAGCCCCACCGCCTCCAACAACTTCAAGTGTGCAGTACAGCATACCAGCGGTAGGGGTATAGGTTCCATTACCTGTGAATACCTGAACAGTCATGCTTAAGAACCCTGTGCCAGTAGGAGAGGCCCAAGTCCCATCACCGCGCCAGAATGTTGAAGATGAGGCGGCTGTTCCTGAATTCAGGTGTGATACTCCAAGATTTCCAGTAACCCCCGTAGTTAATGGCAATCCAGTACAGTTAGTTAAAACGCCGTCAATAGGGGTTCCAATATGCATATTCGGCAACGTGGTACTGATAGATGGAACACCTGAACCATCAGTGATCAGGACCCCACTATTTGCCGTTGCCAACCCGGACAATGTTGTGCCAGCGGCAGCATAATATGCTAGTTGATTGATTAATCCTGAGTTAATAATTCCGGAAGCTCCGGAGGTTAATGCGACCGTTCCAGTTGCGTCAGGCCAAGTGTAGGTTCTTGCTACCGCCGTAGACGGGAATGACATAATGCTGGAGTGTTGATAAGCAGCACCTGAATAAAATACATACTGATTTGAGGTTGCAGTAGTCTGAAAGCCCATGGCTCCAGCATTTTTCGTCGCAATTGTAAGACCGACATCTGTATCTGAACCATTGGCCTGTAATGCAGCCGCAGCTCCTGTAAGTCCACTTACGAATTGAACGTAATTGACTGAAAGTGCCCCGCCAGAAACGAAGGCAGCATTTATATTACCGCTGATATCGTTAACCGATGTCAGGTAAGGTGTTGTAGAGAATATCGGAACCGCAGAGGCTCCTTGGGAAACCATGGGGGCATTGGATGTACTTAAGCCTGTGGTTACCTGTTGAAGTGATCCAGTCGTTGTGGTGCCACCGACAATTGGGGCGTAAGCGGTGAAGGTTGTACGTCCGGTTCCTCCGCTTGCGACGTTAACTGGTAAACTTGCAGTAAATTGAACAAAGGTTATAGCATCGGTGCCGATGGTATTTACCGTTGCCGTTTCAATCCATGAGGATTGATTTTGTGTTGTGCCACCCGTCAGGATTACCAAATCCCCTGGATGAATTTCAGCCGTGGTATCGTAGTCTGTAGCACGGGTAAGAACCCAGTTGGTTGAACCGCTACCTGCATCGGTCACTGTGTAAATTCCATTCTGGAAACTTGAAGCCTGATTTTTGATTAATACACGCTGACCTACAGAAGGGATCACACCATCAATGGTAAATGTAGCTTGCGTAGTAGCATTTGTAAGGGAAGCCCCGACGCCAGCCGCGCCATTGGAATAGTTTGCTGTTAATGCTGTGGTGGTACCAGCAACGCAAGAGCCTTTTACGCTTAAGCCCACAACCAAAGAATCAATATAGGATTTAAGAGCTGCACTTGTGCTCAAATTAGAAGTTGTTGAAGCTGCCATTGTCGGGTCATTAATAATTTGATTAATGACGGTAGATGACTGAATTGAAAAGGTGCCAGGCAAATTCAATGTTGATGAAATTGTTAAGGTGGGATTGCCAGCCGCACCTGAACCATTGGCAATATCTATCTGATTTGAGGTTCCAGTTAATACCCGGCTTCCTATAACACCTGTTAAATTTGTGTTATACATAAAGCCTGTAGCCAATGCATCAAGGTTCTGGGCATTAGGCAAGATAGCATCAGCATGCTGGAGAATATAGGTTGCATCGGCAGGGGCACCTCCTCCACCTCCTCCTGAATTATAAGGCATAGCTACAATGCCAGTTCTTCCGTAATTCATTACCCAGACTTGAAGTTCATCAAGAATTGGTAATACTGTATCGACAATAGGGTCTATAGTTGCAGATACGTTATATCCCGGATTAACCACAACATCGTACATTTGAGCTTGCTGGTCGACGAGGGTTAATATCCCAAAGTCCTGATTAAGCATGATGGGCGTGAAATTAGTATTGATATAGAGATTCAATCTTTCGGCTGGGGTATTCCGAACAATGGTAATAACATCATTAATAACGCGGCCTACGAGAAAAGTGACACGTACTGTCTGACTACCACCTATGAATGTCACATTGTAATCAACATCACTTACAAGTTGTGTAGAATCATCAGGCTCAATACCAACACTTCTCGCATAAACGAGAATGTCTGAGGCAACGTCGGCTGTCCAGTTTGTATTGAAAACTGTTTGTCCACTTGTTGCCACGAGCTGGGTACGTGGAATGATGTCATCTATAATCACCTGGGTCATTTCTCATCTCCCTGAGTACCCCTGTCCTATTGTCTATCAGGCAATCCCAATGATTCAGCCCATTGGTTTAATAATCCTCTGGTTGCAAGACTTCCAGTTAATGGAACCAGTCGAATAGACTTCTTTGCGTCACTTGTAGTAAATTTTTTATCTGGCCCCATACAATGGGAAAGTATTGTTGCTATATCATCTGCAATACCGGCGCCCGGACCCAGTACACTCCATTTATTCCAACCCTGAAATTTTTCAGTGGTTTTCGGCAATAATTGACCACCTAAAAACTTGTTCATGGTTTGAAGCAAATCTGGTGTATGGCCTAAAAGTCCTGAATTAGAAACTGTCTCAAATGCCTTACCAAACCATGTGTCGTCATTATCGACATCAGCCTTTTTGCCATTGGCAAGTTTCCTTAATGGGTCAATCATAGCACCCAAACCCAGCATGAAGATAATACCTTGTAATTTATAAGCATCTGGACGTTGCATCATGGGTACAGTGTACTTATTGAATGCTGCAAATCCCCAGCCATGGAACATGAAAATCATGCCAAGAACTGGATTATTTGTCCAAAAAGGAGATGTAAAAAGCCCTCTTTGGACGATAGTGTCATTGACACCTCGGCGTATTGACATAGCCATTCTGGATACGGCTTCATTATCAGCCCATTCCCAGTACTTTGATTGATAGGCTCCTGATTTGGTTTTCCAACCTGAACCGTCTTCAAATGATTTTATAAACCTGTCAGACCAAATTTTTGGGTCTAATCCATATTGCAAAAGTCCAAGTTCATCTGTTTTTGATAAAGTTCCATTTTTAAAATCATACATATGACGCATGATTTTTGATTGCATGATTCCGGCTGTTACACGCTGATTTGCATTTTCAATAAAGTTTGTGCCATAGAAGTTACCTGATATATGGCCAACCTTTTCGAGCGCACTCTCCAAATGTGTGGCAATTGGAACATCACCTACTGAAAGATTATCTGAATATTTTGTGCTGTACCCATTCTCCATGTGCTGAAGGGAAAGCAAAGCATCTGCGGAGTTTCTTCTTTGAATTTCTGACAAGTCTGATTTCACATAACCATTCAGGGTTTGAATCATGGGTTTCAAGCCATCGCGAAGGTATGGCCATAAGCCATGCTTAAGTACAATTGCCCCAGTATCAGTAATCTGAGCTATTGGAACGCCTCCAAGCTTTGTGGCTGCTGCAAAATTCTTAATGGCTCTGGTTACTCTTAATGTACTGGCTGAAGCATTGGAACGTCCCATAAAAGCATCCAGCATATTTTTCATGAACTGCGTGGCTTTTCTAAAATCGTTATCTAGCTTTATTCGTTCTTTACCACGTTGCTCCTCGGTTAAATGTTTGTTCTCATCAATTCCCTTTTCAATTTTGGCACGTTCCTCACCCAAAACGCGCGCCATCCCTATTGGCCCCATTTCTCCTTCAAACATATTTATATCCTTGAAAACCTTTCCCAAGGCTATGTGACGGCCAAGAGCGCGGGCATAAGAGGATGCGGCTTTTGGAACATCGGATGCAATAAATCTCGCATCATTTAAAACTTTGGCTGGAATCGGAAATGTTCTTTTTTTCAAAGGATTTGCAAACAGACTTGGCATCATCGAACCTAGCAATGATTGCTGAATTTGCTCTGTTGTATTATTAAGATAAAGATTTCTCTGAGCCTCAGCGGCAGCAATTCGCTCGTTGTCATTGGCAAATGGTTTTCTGAATCTGGCCCATTCATCAGGATTTCTGAAGTTAATAATGTTCTGGTCTTTTGTAAAGAGCTTTTGATCAATCTCACCTTTGTGAGCGCGCTGGTGTAATTCATCAGTCAACTCATCTACATTATTTGACAGTTCCCGGAGGTTTGATTCAGCGGCTTCAATTTCTTTTTCAAGCGTCTTCATTTTATCAATATTACGAAGTGTAGCCTCTTTCGTTACATTTTTTTTAGCTGAAGATTTTGCTGAAGATAATTTTGACTTAAGCTTTGTAATATCGCCTTTTTGAATGTTTACCAGTTTTTGAGCTTCATTAATCGGCGCATGAAGGTCACGAATTTTTTGTGCATTATCCATGGTAACAAAGTTACGATCGTCCAGTAATATCGCCACATCTTCTTCGTCCCGGGCTTGTCGCTCGATTTCTCTTCGAGCCACATTAACTCGTTCTCTTGCCTCTTTGATTTCGTTGGCGGCACTTCTGTCATAAGCTTCTCCAGATAATTTATGAGTTTCCAATTGGTCTAAAAATGCCTGAGCTTCTTCAAGGGGACGCGTAATATCATTCAATATGGCGTCCTGTCTTTTAAATTCATTCGCCACAACTTCCCGGAATTTTGGTGCGTATTTAACCAAGGCCATGTTATCCATGTTCTGTGTAAAATAACCATGCGCATTTATTGGTTTCAGAATCTCTGGATCAAATCCCCGAACCTGCTGCAACTCTTTGTATATGGCGTCGGTATATTCTGTATATGCCTTGGAAGCGGCATTTATGCTCTTGGAGTAATTAAATTCCTGTGTGATAGTCGCATCGACAACCTTGTAATTAAAGTCCTCCCAAGTGGTTCTTTGGCCTTTCAATGCGCGCTGGGATAAAGCCTTTGTGGCATTCCGGACGTTATAGCCTCCTTCAATGCCGTTTTCTTCCAAAAAGTGACTGCGATATCTCAAATTAAAATCTACCGATCCCGCATTGATAGCTGAGAATATATCCTCAGCGGAATCAGCCCGTGCTTTTCCTTCCATAGTCCCTTTGGTAATAATGGAATGTGTGGCAAGTCTGTCAGTCAAACCACGTATGGTTTCAAATCGATTTGATAACCCTTTAACAATAGGACTACCAAGAATCGAGTTACCCGCAAGTTTGCTGACTCCGGGAATTCCAAACAAAAATCCTTGATGCATAGCCGCGTCAGCAAATTGCTGGGCCTGTTCAACCTTGGCAGCACTTAAGCTAAATCCAGGTGCGGCACTGGCTTTGATTTCTCCAGTAAGCTCGTTGGTTTTAGGGTCAATAACGTGGTTGAATTCAACTCCTTCATAGTTAAAATTCGCGGCCTTTCTAACATTCCAGAGTTTACCACCGCGGTAAGCAACACCAAGACCAGCACCGCCTGCAATGAAAGCAGCACCAAAAGCAGCATCACGTAGAGAGTTAATAGCGAAGTCCTCAAGATTTCCTCCTGCGTCCGTGGCTTGCATGAATCCCTCATGCGCAACTGTTTGAAGAGCCAAAGAAGGGGCTGCCTTCATTGTGTTCTTTATCACATTCTCGGCAAGTCCCATATACTTCACGCCTGCTGCAAATGGCAAATAGGAAGATGGGCTTAATATAGCTGCTCCCAAGCCTCCTATAAGACTCGCGGCAAAAGAACCATTATCATATGATTCTTTCTCCTGAACTTTATCCATTACATAAGCCTGACGCGCTCTGATTTCATTTGGGCTTTGAGCCTCACTTATCCAGTCCCAATAATTTGGCGGGTAACCTTCGAGATTTTTAATATCATCTGGATTAAAATCATCAGGCACGTCATCTTCAGCCGGATGTACAAATTGAGCTTCGCGATTTACATATCGACCGAGCTGGGCAAATTCGTTGTATTCAGAGAAGGCATGACCCATCGTTGCAAAGAATCCGGGTTTTTTGCGGGCTTCCTTCTGTGGTAAAACTGGAGCCTCTGAAGGCATGAGCATTGTGCCCGGATCATCACGATATGCCTCGGCTGGTAATTCTGGCATTGATAAAGGCTTTTGTTCATTGCTGTAAAAGTCCTCTATTGGTTTGAATTCAGGATTTATGGACATTAATGAAACCCTCGTCCATATCTATTAATACTCTCGTCCAGACCTTCCTGCTTGTAGAAATTTTTGCGATCCACTCTTGCCTTATTCATTTCAGCGGCTGTCATGCCACTTGGATTTAATCCAACCAGTTCAAAGTATCTATCGCGGATTTGTTGCTGGTTAGGCATGTAGACGGGTTCGCTTAATGGGCCTGCAAACCATCCTGCCATCGGCGCATTAGGACCATTGTTCATTCTGATTGAAACATTGTAACTACCGAGATTCCCTTGTGCGTCCTGCTGCAATCCGGGATTGGCCTGTATAGCCAGATCGAATGGCTCGACACGTTTGTCAGCATAGACTTTTTCAATCTTGATATTTTCGTTCTTGAATTGGTTAACTGTGTTTATTGCCTCGTTGAATTCTTTGTCTTCAGGAGCTATGGAGCTTACAGGAGTTAATCCTCCAGTTTGGGACACATTCCTGTCTGTTTTTTCTTTTGACTTTTTGGCTATAGTTTTCTGGGCATCTCTGAACTGCTCATAGGAAGGTCTGGGCGCGAGCCTATAAAAAAAACTCAAACGTTGATCTTTCGCCTCAACACCCTTGTCAAAAGCTTCCTTCATGGGCGCAATCTGTTTTTCTATCTGTTGATAGATATCATGCTTGATTAAAGGATTAGCACCCGCATCAAGTCCCAAGGTTTGTTCAACAGGCTGGAATACATATTCAGGCTTGCCATTGATATTGGTTACACCCCAAGCCCTGTCAATCCCGTCCTTTGTCATCTTGTCAGCACTGATTTTATCGCCATTCTGCAAAGCCAGATTGGATTCATAAATATGCTGTAGGTGAATAGCAAAAGCTGGCAGATTATTTATCTTGGCCCCATCAGTAAGATCAGCGAAGCCAGAAGCCCAAGAATTGCGCTTTGATGGAGTATTAACATTTTTATCTCGCCATTCTTTGACCAACTCAGTATTAATTTCCCTCTGTTCTTTCGTTTTCTTAAGAACAATTTCACTAGCATTTTGAGCGGCCACATCTGGTGCATTTCCATTCTCCATTTGTGATTCAAATTGATTCATCATTGCTTCTGCATCTGGGCTAATGTCATTCAAAACTTTGGGATTTGATTTGGTCAATGCGCGATAAGCATTGAGATTTCTGGTCATGAGTTGAGGATTGCCAGATAAAAATCCTGCATTCATTTGTTTGGTGAAGTCTTGAACCGGACTACCGGCTGTAGACATAGCTTCAGCTTGTGCCTCAAAGTCATCAAGGCTTCGTCCATTGTCGGCAGCTCGTTGCTGTACATCCTGACCGGCTTGTAACAAAGCCATGTTCTTTGTCTTATTGCTGGCCGTGGCCATTACATATGGTTTTGTCCAATTTGGAATAAGACCTGCTACAGCTTCGTTACTCTTGAAGTGCTTACGCTGGTAGGTAGCAACTTGGGCCATAAAATTATTGAATTTTGGCTTATTCGTAGTTTCAGATTCAAGTTGGGCTATAAAATCCGGGGTTAATGTGCCTTCATTCAATAGTCTGTTTGCTTCGGAATAGAGACTCGTTTCATTGCGTTGCTGGAAAGATTCCTGTAACGCGACTTCACCCATTACGGTTTTAGCGATACTTTCCCATTCAAGCGAATTCATACCGGCAGGTTTCATATCCAGTAAATTAGCCAGATATTCATCTGACTCTTTGACATCAAAGGCTTTTAAAGCTTGACCTGTATACTTTCCTGAGTAATAAGCCATACGTGCTGATTTGGCCGTTGATTCTGCTTGCAAGGGTGTAATCATGCCAGAACCTGACATAGATTTGGTACGTGCCAACATATCAGCTTGCATCTTGTCGGCAGCTTCAAAATTTCCATTTCGCGTGGCTTCATAGATTGCAGATAACTGACTATTGTTAAAAAGAGTGGCATTTTGTAAAGCTTGCTGTTTTTGCTGCCCTATCATCTTTTGATTAAGGCTTCCTGTAGACTGCATGAGAGAATTATTAAATTGAGCGGCTAATCCTGGTTGCGCCTGAAGGGGTGCATTATTGATAATGTCATTCAAGCCTTGGCTCATGTTTTTCGTATATTCAGAGAGCATATCAGGCGTTAAACGCCAAGCCTTCGCCAATGTTGCCTGACCTTCCTGCATTAATTTCGTGGCTTGTAGACCAAGCGTATTCTGAGATTGCGTAATATAGGCATCTGCAAATGCCTTGTCAGTTTGAGTTAAGGGTGGCAACAACGAGCCATGGGGATTTTTTCCTGCTTCGTAACCACTTTTTTGAGCCAATGTAGTCGATGCTGTTATTGCCAGTTGTGCGCCAAATGTTCCAAGAGCTGTTGGCGACAATGCCATGCTATCGAATGATTGGGTATATGGAGCTGGAGCTGTAGTATTATCCAGTTTTACTTGACGTTCCATTATGGGTGCGATTTCTCCAGCCATTAATATCCCCAACTGAAGTTTTCTTCATTAACCCATTTATTGGTATCTTTTGATTTTTTTGGATTAGTCCATTCAGGTTTTAATAAAGATGTAGTCTGTAATGTGTTTATGAATGTAGAAGTCAGACTTTGGCCTAATCTTGATTCAGATTCGAGGGTATGTAGACCTGAAAGTACATGATTGGCTCTTAATTCAGATTCTTTGGCCAAAAGGTTCATGCGTCTGGCTCGCTCATCCTTGTTGAAATTCTCTGAAGATTTGGCAATCCCGGCATAACTGGAGCCGCCTCTATTTCCTTTTGCGGCCTGATTTACAATCTGGGTTCCAATGTTCTGGCGAAGCTGTTTCATTTCATCAAGGGAAGATTCGGCACTTTGGAGACGTATGGCTTCAAGATTTGCAGCGTATTGTTCTTTTTCTAGTTTGCGGCCAAGCTGGATATATTTTTCCTGATTACGCGCGCCAAAGAGAGAAGTTACCAATCCTGCGGCTTGCATTGACAATAAAAAAGCTGTCATTGGATCCATGCTTTAAACTCCTTTTTAAGCCTCTACCTTGTAGAAAATACCAGTTAGCTTCATGCCAAAAGGCTCAGAATGATTTATTGTAAAGCTACTTTTATTAAAATCATCCCATGCGCCCATTACTGATATCAGGAAAGAACCTGTTTGTGGTATTGGTGGCAAACCGGGTTCAACCTCATTAATATTGGTCAAGACAATCGGGAAAGTGAGATTATCTTGGGTTATTGTACCACCAATGATATCAGCGAAAAGGAAGGTTGCCCATTTAAGATGCTTGGTATCTACCAGATTGCTACCTTTTGGATTTCCTGACATGGACATTGATATCGGTAAAGGTGTGATTTCTACATTAATCGGGAAGCCATATTGAGCTGTGGAAACTTGAACTGCACTACCGTGGGCATCAAAATTAACTATTCCCCCTTCGCCTATTGTTTTAAAACCAAAGCCATCTCCCTGCATATAAATACCTTGGGCATCGAATCTTGGATTGCCAGAGATAGCACTGGTCGCGCCACTTACCAAAGGTGTTGGATATAATCCCTCACAATCCATTTCAGAATCAAAGCTCAATTGTTCTATCATGAGTCGAGTAGAAAGAGGATAAGCAACCACTGAGCTTGTGGTGCCAAAATTTGTAATCTGAATCGCATTAACGGCGGCTAAGGCATCGGCTTGGGACAAATAAACTTTGAAGTGATCGGCATCCACACCAACAGCCCAGTAGAATGTAAGCAATTCAATTTGAGGAGATGTAACGGGTAAAACGCCAGTTGTTGTAAACAAAACTGCTGTAAATGTCGATGTGGAAAGATTGGATGCTACTGCTGTGAATGTATCAGTATTGTTCCCCGTTAAGGCGACAGGGCTTGCTGCTATGGCAAGTTGTCTTTCTATCAGGAACCAGGCTCGTCCATCGAAGTTTGAACAAACCGCTCTGAAATAGGCATTTCCATAGGTTTGCTCCATTTCAACTTCTGTGAATCCTGAAACATTTTCACCAATAAGAGATTGATAAATCGCCATGGTGCCATCGTCATTTACGATGAACATATATCTCGAACCTGCTCGCACTCTGTCGGTGTAAGGAGCTTCGTCAATTGGCGTTCTGATTAATTGCTCATTTGCTATTGATATGATGTTTGATGTGTACGCATTATTAAAACCGTCCCAAAGAAGACTATGCGCATCATTACCAGAGAGAACAATTATCTGGTTATCAATTCCTTGTGGCTGTACTTCGTCTGCTGGCGTAGAATCCTGAAGGGCTAATGAAAAATTATTCGGAGTTATGGCTGTTTCAACAGACAATGGGGTTGAATAAACGCCTGAATTTGTATGAATGGTCAAGCTTCTGTATGGAACAATGAACTGGATATAGTTTACTGTGTCAGAGGTCGGGAACCAGCTTATGGCTGCATCATCATCGGTTTGATCTTCGAGATCGTTGAAGTTGTTATATTCGTTTGTGAATGAACCCCAAAGACCATTTGGTAAAGAATCAGTATTCGCAAAGAAAGCTCGATTCTGGAAGGATGAGCATTTTCTGGGCCACCCTCTTAAATCAGACCATGCAGGTTCTGTCAGGAGGCAAAGGTTACCGGGTACAGGTGTAGTATTTTTAAAATCCTGAACAATGTTTACGACAAAATGCGTTGTATCAGTAACTGAGATAATCCTGGCTAAACCTATTGGTGCCTCAAAAGTGCCGCCGACATATTTGCTATCAAGGGTTGCTGGGGCAGTTAATATACCGCTTAAGGTAATTGTGATCCCATATCCAGTTGTGGCTCCGGGTGTAAAAGTAATAGAGTCATAGCCCCCGGCAAAATCGAATTTAGGCAAGAAACTAAAAGCCACATTATTAAAAGACCATGTGTTTTGAATTATAAGAAATGCTGTAGTGCCTGCGCTACTTATAGTAAATGAATTGACATCCGCAGCCGCATCTTGAGCTGTATTATAAATTTTGTAGGTAGTAGCAGTTATGAATCGTATAAAGTAGGTTCTATTGGCATGAATTTGGGGAGAAGTTGTGGGCATAGCCACAGCTGTAAATCTGGCTGGAAACCATGTGGCTGCGGTATGGGTAGTCCCAGTTGTTAATGTATTGGATCCAAAGGCCGTGACAGCTTCCGAGGAATTTGCTGCTCTCTTTAATTCTTTAGGTTGAAAAATTCCGGTTGTTACTCGGAATAAATTATCTATGACTGTAAAATCTATTAAAGCCACTTCATCAGCCATGATTCCAGTACCAGTAACGGTAGCTTGAACCTGTCCCTCTAGCAAAATTATTATGCTATTATTATAAAAAAATAACACATAACAACATTCATTCAGATACTGGAACGATTTGAAATAAATCTGCTGATAATTGGTTAAGGATGAATCCAGTTGATATTGGAATATTGTTCCAAATCTTTTACCTGCTGCGCCTTGAGGATAGCATATAACATTTTTTGCGCGCTTTAATCCCTGATAATATCCTTGCAATGTAATGCGAGCATACATAAGCGGGGAAAGTTCCCCTTTGGCGAAATAATCCTGTGACCATAAAATTTGCGTCATATCTGATTACCGATAATCGTACCTCTATTGCGCTGATTCAGTACCGGGAATACTGCTTGCGTAAACTGCGGTCTATTCTGTGCTTCAACAGCGGCACACATTGCATAGGATGCAATTCGCTTTGCTTCCAATGGAGCATAGAAGTCAGGTCTTTGTGCACTGCTTAAGGCAAGATATGCAGCAATTTCATAAACAAAATACTTAACAAAATGAGAAGGTAACTTGCTAATATCAGGTTGAAAAATGTATTCCATCCAGAACTCACCCTGAAATTGAGCATATATTTTAGAATTCTCATAAATATCCCAGACATAAATTAACGGATAAACCTGAATAGTTTTAAGCCATCCAGCTGGCAGTAAATAAATTGTTTTCCAAGGATTTGGTGGTACTTCAATTGATGCAGACAATTGCTGAATTTGAGCTGCGAATCGCCAGTTGTTCTCAGCTAACACGGATGGATATAGCAGATCGAAGGCTTGCTCCGCTGCCACAACCATTTGATCCCCGCCTTCAAAACTTAAAATTGGAGCATGGCCGAGCAAAGTGATTGCATTACTTACTATCGATTCCTTTGTCTCGGCCATTGTGCATCCTTACACAGTTGGTATTACACGATACCAAACATGAGCCACGAAGGTTGAATCCCCGGTGGTAAACGCGCCAGATATATTACTGAGATACAGTCCCTTGTTGACGGTCGTGGTAAATGTCTCTGGAACTACACCAGGGTTAAATACAAACCCGGTACTTGCTGCTGCCTGGAATGTGGCGGCTGACAGGGTTGTAGATGCGATTACACCCGCGCCATTTGCTGTGCTATCCCATTGAACTGCTGCCACGCCACCAGCGGCATAGTTGGCAGAAACATAGGTCATGAGTAATTGCACTTGAATGGGTACAATTAACGTATTAGCCCCTGCTGCGGCTACCAACAATTTTGGAGCTGCATACATGCCATTGAACTGGGCCGCAGTTATGGCCACCGTTGTGTATTGAATCAACAGGGGACTAACTTTGGCTGAAGTCACAGCGGCATCTGCTAACTTGCCTGTTGTCACGTTCAAGTCAGCCAATTTCGCCGTTGTAACTGCCAAGTTGGTAATATTGGCTGTCCCCACGGTACCGGCTGCTGTATAGGATACAACTGTAATTGTGCCTGCATCCCTGTCAACAGTTGCAACCTGATAGATTACAGAAGAATCGGAACCTGTACAGAAAATCAGGTCGTTCACAGCAAGCATATAGCAGACAGCTGCGAAGTAATTTGCACCACCAATTGTCGCTATGGCGTCATCTGCTGACGCATAAGTGAAAATTGCTGGGCCACCTTCAATAACGGTAGGTGTGTTTGGGTTAAAAGTTGTACTAATCTGTCCAGAGTTAAAGGCCAGTGTAGTTCGTACAAAACGTAAAGGTTCAAATGCCATTTTAAATTCTCCTTAAATTAGACAGATACGTCATTGTTGATTGCTATCACACCTCGTGGATCAATAACGACCGCACCTGCCGAGAAAATTCCGTTTACAAGCCAGGATGTATTTAAGGGGATATAGTTAATTTCAGTTCTGAAATCATGCCCAATAGCCATACCAGTTGACATCTTGTGCCATGCAAGAGCCGTTTGAATATTGCCAGTTTGTGGTAATCCGCCTTCAGTCATCTGCGGAATGGTTACGAGATTAATACCCAAATAATCAAGTACCCAACCTCTATCCAGCATTCTGTTTTCTGTATAGAAGGTTGATACGAATTGGTCATCCTGCATCAAGGATCGAATGTTGGATGCACTTAGAGCAATCCATCGTTCACCTTTAGGTACGGCGTTATTCTCGAAGTTTTCATAAACTTCTGTGAATTTCAGATAGTTAAAGTTTGTTCCACCATCAACAATGGTAGTGCCGGGACCCGCGGCTAAAGCATCAATGATTATCTGATCCGAACGTCGACCCATGCCTTGTCCGACAAGCATGGCATTTTCCATCTTGGCATCAAAGTTTACAGTTAGCTCTTGCACAGTATCGACAGCTGTTGGGGTCGTATACTTTTGAATTGTACAAGTGACTTTGGTGTAATCTGGATCCTGAATTGTTACAGCGGCCAAATAGGCTGTTGGTACGGATATTACTTGGTCAACCTTGCGAAACTGTTCGTAGGCACCAATAACATCATTTTTTAATCGAACTGAATCGCGCAGTAAAAAACCCTTGGAACGGTATTCTGCTTTTACCAATTCATCGAAATCTGTTTGTTGGACGGCAGTAAGTGACAATGACATGATAATCCCTCTCAAATAATTAATAACGCCTTACCGATATCGGCAAAACGACTCAATTACGTTTAAGGGCTATCACATTTGTAAGGTTATCCTCTCGGGCCTTTGTGAAAGTTGTCCTGTTCGTATTGACTCTAATATAATCAACAATATTGAATATGTAAAGCCCATCCTCATGATAGATTAATTACTTCCCACAATTGATTCCAGTTTTCGGTTCATCTCTTTCCGATAAGCCGGATCTGTTTTAAATTTGGTATAATTGGCATTCAATTCCGAACGATATTCTTCAATCGTCATGTTCCCAGAGGCAACGCTGTTATTTGCTCCCGGAACCATCGTATTATTTGATAGCATTTTGCTACGTATTTCTTCTAAAGCTTCAATTTGTTCGGCAGTTCTCATGCCCGTTGTCAACGCATTGTAAGCCTTTTGTGAAAGGTTTGATTTTGCCCAATTGTTTAATATCTGTAAACGCTCTGTAGCTTTCTCTCCAAGCTTGGTTTTTTCTTCTGCCATGTCAGTTTTGAATTCATCAAGATAGGAACCGACACTATCGAGAATTTTATCCATTACCTCTTGAGGCACATGTTTGCTTTTGGCTAAGTCCAGCATTTCCTGAAAAGGTTCATAGGCCGGTTCAATCCATGCCTCTCCCTTTGATAAGTCATATTCCTGTGGAGCTGAACCTTTGAGCTTCTCTAGCTCATTGAAGCTTTTCGCGGCTTCCGCAACTGATTTGAATTTTGGTTGCAACCATTCTGGTCTGTCTCCCTGTCCGGGTGTGTTGTCATCCCAGTGCCATGCTGCTCCTTCATTGTTTGTAGTTTCTCCCGGATTTTCATCAGTTGAATCTGGTGTGGTTGTAGTGCCTTCATCTAATAAACTCATGTTGATTTTTTCTCCGCTTCAATACGTTGTTCATGGGCCTTGATACTCCCTCGAATCAATCTGAAACCCTCTTTGAATCCTTCATAATACAATGCTGCCATCCCGGGATTTTCGCCTCCAGGATTAACGAATCCAGGCAACAGGTATCGCTCGACAAACACTTCAAGCAATTTTTTGCCGTCTTCCGTCGCGAATACCAGATAACAAAGCTTATCAAGCTCAACAATATCAGGCCGTTGCTTAAGTTCTTCAATTTTTTTCTGATAGCCTTCAAAATAATTTTCCTGCTGTAGATATGGGTTTTCTTCTTCTCTCATTGTAAAGCTTGTCCTTGTGGTGATTGTTGTCCTTCTTGCGCTGCACTCATAGCATCATCCTGCATATTTTGAGCATCCTGCGAAGCTGACTGTACTTCTTGCGGTGAATTCAAATAACGAGGATCGACTTGCATTTGTTCTGCTATAAGGTACGGGGCCAATCCGGGATTGATAAACATCAAGGCTGGCCCCGGGCCAAAGATACCCTGCATCAATTGGTAATATTGAGTAAAGCGAGATATATCCTGCTGTGCTTTTGTTAACGCCAAGGGTGAACGATATCTGAAATTAACCTTAATTCCTTTCATCTCTGGCTTTGGCAAAATTCCCATTTTATCCAGAATGTAAGAACATCGTGCTATCACTGGCTCCAAAAATTCTTGCTGTAATCGCGAGAATAAAGGCCCGATTCTTTGTGCCAAATTTTGCTGCTGAATCATTACAGCGGCGGCGGTTTCTGGTTGCACACTTTCATTTGGATTAACATCGTTGAACAAAAGCGTTTTAATCTGAATCCGCAAATCCTGAATTGTAAGCTGGGCGAATTGCGGATTTGAACTATCAGGCAAAGGTATGAGAGGAGGGCTGCCCCCAGTGCCAATAGGGGCGATTGGTATGACTGTAAAAGGCTCAAGCTTAAAAGTATGAGGATTAAAGACGGCATCTGAAAATCCCATGTATGGTTTAAATACGTTTAAATTGGCTGAAGCTAATTCTATTCTTGCCAATTCATTCAAAGAAATAATGGATGGAAGCGCGTCCATAACCGGCCCGCGTCCAAACACTTCTGAATTTATTTTCTGGAATCGCCAGACAATCCCGGGATTTGATTCATATTCCTCGCATAGAATTGGCGTATCCAGTGTTCCTACCATATACAGATAGGGTTTTTTTCTATGAGGCATATACATCACGCCCTCGTAAAGCATTTGAGTTACAGCATCCGGATTATCAACGAGCATCATCATCATTTCAGGCGTGAGGATTGCATTTTTCCAGCGTATTTGTATTTCATTAATCTTTACATTTTCCCAATATCTGTACCAGGATTCAACACGCCCCGTCATAGCTTCTTCAATTGCAAGCTTGTCCATTGGTACAGATGAGAATAATAATGGCTGCTTGTCGGTAAATCCGTTTATCACTAAGCAGCTTGTTCCTATTGCCAAATCAAAATAGCATTCGTTTATGACTACATCAAAATTTGACTCATGAATATATTCAAATAGCCGGCGCATATAATTATCAAGCATTTCCTGCGCTGCATTCTGGTCTATGTCTTCCTCGCTGTCAAAAGACTCATCGATATCAAGATAACCCCATTGAACCTGCGGAGGTGTCATTGCATCGTGAAGTTTTGAAACAAATGTTTTTGTGGCTTCAACGGCTGTCGTATCATAGATACGTGTTGCCTTGAATTCTCCCTGTTGCTCTTTCGGACGATAGAATCTGTTTCTGTTTGGGACAGCGTAATAATAGCAAGCCTCATGGAGAGCCGCCCACAGCCATGCTACAGTCTGGGCATTGTCCCTTCTCTTTTTGAACATATCCCAAAGTTTCTGAGGAACCAGAAATTCGTCTACCATGTCCTCAATTTTCATTTAATTCCCTTTTAACCCAGTGTATCGGAATATCCTACCATGCTGCCGCGCATATCCGTTCGTCCCTGCTCAGCCATGGATTTTGCTGCTGTATAATTCAATATCTGTTTCGTGGTTTTCATCTGATTGTCAGTACGCTGAGTGGGATTGTAAACAATATTCGGTACAGACGTATTTTCACCAAGAGCTGGCAGATTATTATTATTTGCCATAGGTTTCATTTGAGATAAAGGATTTTTTCCAATCAAAGTACTTGTGAGTAGTGCCATAACCTTTCCCTGCCCTGATTAACCCAATGTATCACTTAATGCTGGATTTGCTTCTTCCATAAAGCCCGGTGCACGATAAGCCCGACGTGCGGCGCGAATTTTCTTCTTGCCGATTTTGTCTTCCTCGCGCTCGCGCTCACCTTCAACGCGTTTTTTTTCTTCTGTCATTTCTTTTTTTGCGTCTTGATAATATTGAATCTGTTCGGCAACCGCCTGATTCGCAGCACGTCTTTCAGCCGAATGTTGGTGTGGAATGGCCTTTGATATTTTTTTCTCGGTTCTGTGCAACCAAGTAGATAATTTACTCATTCGTTTGATCTCCTATCAAATCCAAATGTGTACATAAATTACTTTATCCTGATACTCTGTCTCTAAAACTTCCCGTTCTACAAACTGGATAACATATGGTATTTTAATCTGTTTTTGAAGCTTTCTCAATTGAGTTAAAATTGTTGGCACTTCGGATCCCCATCTGGTTCACTTCTTCCTGAATCTTTGAAACCTGACCTTGAAGTTCGTAGGATTCATATGCCCTGATTCCAACGTTTATCGACTCCATCAACTGTTTAATTTCAGAAGCATTAAATTCTTCCGAGTTTGCCAGTTCCACTAATTGCTGATACTGAATGTAGGGTGTTGCCTTCGCATCAATTCCAAATCGCACCCGATTCTTTCCGACACCATAGCGCATCGCACCCGTCATACGCCAGAGATCGAAGTTAAAAAATTCCTCGTCTTTACCATTGACTCCTTCTTCTTCCCAATTTGCCTTTGAAAGAATCTTGCCATATGCATAACACGCTGCAAAAACTTTATGCTTTTTTGTCCACTCATAAAACACACTACTACTTATAACAGCCTTCTTGCAGAATGCAACCTGTGTGCCTTCGTTGTTCATTACTTCCAGTATCATGGGACAATGTATTTCTTCGTTATATTTTCTGCCACCAGTTTTAAATTGCAAATAAATCCGTTTTGCATCAATCTCTGTCATAAATGAAATCCCTGTCCATATGATTTAATATAACACAATTTAATTTAAGGATGAATTATATGTTTATTTGCTCCCAGTTTAGAAGTTTAATTGTAGAACCAGTATTATCAAAGCTCAAACTTTACTCGAAGGGTGCCGAGGAGTTAATGGTTTTCACATGTGCCTCAGAATCTCTTGGCGGCACTTTTCTTATGGAAGTAAAGGGACCGGGCCTCGGAATCTATCAAATGGAACCTGTTACCTATTCTGATTTGTGGGCAAATTTTATCCGGAATCGCAATCAACTTGCTACCTTAATGAGTATGCACTTTAATTGCAATCGAGTTCCTGAACTTGAAAGAATGATTTATGATTTAAACTTTGCTACAGCCATGACCAGAATTTTTTATTATAGTAAACCTGGTAACATTCCTGACGCATCTGACATCGATGGATTATGGGATTACTACAAAAAATATTATAATACCGATAAGGGAAAAGCCAAAAAAGAGGATTCAATCAAGAAGTACCAGGATTTTGTGAAGTCTTGAAAACGTCTCGGTGTTTGAAGGCTTCTGAAATGTTTACTTCGTGAAAACAAATTCCGCACATCAACATTGAAACTGACTCACTTCCGGGATTTATCGATTTGTTGATTGCTATCCATTTGTGATATGGCTCAAAGCCTTCTGCTGCTTTTGGGCACCTGTGTACTTTTTCGTTCCACTCTTTCTTATCCAAGTGACACCTCAAAGATTTGAAAATTCATTTACTCATCCAAATCGCCATCCCATTCGTCATCGGGTTCCTCGTCCATAAGTACCCCACCCCGGTGATAAGTCTGGTTATCGATATAATCAGACTTAAGGAATCCTAATCCTATCACAAAATACTTGTCCTACTTTCAACCAATCGCGCCAACGATGAATTGGTCACAGGTTAACAGGGGCTACCCTTCCCGGTCAACCCGGTCGCGCCTCTGAGTTCGAATATTGCGCAGGTCTGGAATCGACTGGTGGCTTACTCGAAAAAGTTACAGCCCACCGGATGACCTCCCCAGCGGCGATCCCCCGGTCCCCCCCTGCCGGCTCGGGCGCGTGCCGGAATTGAATCTCGGTCGCCCTATATAGTAGCGCGCGCATCCGCGTTAACTATTTATGCCAATAGAATCGACATGTCAACACACTAACCTAATGCATGAAATTAATTAACGAAAGTAGTTGACAAACTTAATGGGGTGTGTTTTAATGCAATCTCTTAACTAGCAAAGAGGTAACAACGATGTACGCAATATTTGATAAAGAGAACGCAGAGTATTATTCACAGACATTTGGCACACGTGAGGATGCCGAGGATGCGCTTGATGAGCTTTGTTATAGCAACGAATGGGAAAAGCAATACTTTATCGTTGTGAGGGTTCCAGCATGAAAGACTTCATAGATTACGTCATGAGCTTTTACGGCCCCGGTGAGATATACGACATGGGAGTATCGCGGGATGATGCCTGGAATGCCTTGTGTATTCTCTTTCGGACAAAGAATAGGCCGCCATTTGTAGGCGATTCAATTGACCGGGAAGCAGTTAGAGACATATTGATTGACATGTTCGGCTACAAATGGCCTGCGGAGGTAGCAGCATGAAACTATCAGACGCGCTGAATATTTTAGGGATTACTGGCGATTACACGCCAGAATCCGTCAAGCAAGCCTACCGCAAGGCTTGCAGTATCTATCATCCCGACAGGAACCCAGCCGGGCTTGAGATGATGAAAATGGTGAACCAGGCATATGAAGCCCTCAAAGAAGAATCAGGGCAAGCGCAGGCAGCCGGTGAGGCCAGCGACTACGGCAGTGAGATATCCGAATCTTTGAGCAAGATTATTCACCTGGGCCTGGATATTGAAGTTTGCGGTAGTTGGGTTTGGTTACATGGTGATACAAAGCCTCACAAAGAGCTTTTGAAGGAAGCCGGTTTTATGTGGGCGCCTAAGAAGGCGTTATGGTATTACCGCCCGGCTGATTACAAGAGCAAGGCGCGGGGTAATTTCAGTATGGACGATATCAGGTTGCGCCATGGAAGCGAAAAGGTAACGCTGAGAGAGCGCAGCAAGTTAAAGGCTGCGTGACTACTCTCACAGGGGCAGGAGGCTGGGCTTTTCACTGGCTTCCTATCTTTATGTGGTGGTTTTGTTATGGGATAGGGTTTTTAGTGGGTTAATGAACGTTTTATCAGTGGGGTGGGGTTGTGGGGTTAATTAAATGGGTACGCAGTTTCATGTACACGGGCGATCCTGAAATCAAGAAAACTGGACACCTGTTTACGTGCGGGAGTGAGGCAGTATTTTTTGAGAGGTTTAAGGAGGGAGAAAACCCTCCTTTCGATTGTCTTGAATTAACTATCCATGAAGCCGTTAAACTTAGGCAATTTTTAAACATGGCAATAGCTCAATACGCTGATAAACAGCATAGTTCTATGGAGTAATAAAATGGGTGAATACGAATACTTGGGAGACGGCGTTTACGCCTGTTTCGAGCGTGGAATGCTTTGGCTGCGCACTGGACATCATGACGAAATGGAGTGTGATAATCAGATAGGGCTAGAACCACAAGTTTTGGAGGCTTTGAACAGATTTGTTGAAAGACTTAAGGAGGAAAAATGAGCGCAACACTTTACCAATGGTATTACCAAACCAAAAAAATGATTGAAAAAGCTTGCAAACTTGAACAGGCTCACGCAGCGGAGCGTGACTTGGTTCAAGACTGGCAAAGCACGGTTGACATACTGGAAGACCGCTGCCCGGGATTCAAAGAGAGATACGAGAAAAACAAAAAGATGCAAGGATCATTTACGCCTGAGCAAATCGATTTTATCTGCTATCAAATTGGCGATTGGTATCTGGAATGGAAAGACCGGATGGTAATTGACCTTGATAAAGGGCAACACAGGCTTGGATTCGCCAAAGAAGCACTAAAGTCTCTTATTTGTGGGGAATAAATTATGTCACACTTCACGAAAAAGGAACTTAAAATCATTAGTTCAGCATTATTTAATTATATGATTTTTCCTGTAAATAAAACACAGTCCACCCTAGAACTTAGGGGGAAAATTTTGGAAATGATTGAAAGCTATTGTGAGCATGATGACTGCGGAGGTGAGTCTGAAATATTCGTTGATAACTGTTCTAAGTGCAATAAATTTATATTAAGAGATTTATTAAATGAATGATTTCACGAAAGAAGAACTTAAAAGAATCTGGACCAACCTTTTTGAAGAAAGGCAATGGGTTGAAGACTGTGTTAATCCAGACCCTTTGATAGAAAAAATCCAATACATGATTGATAACCACTGTGAGCATGATATTTTTTCACTTGATATGGGTAATTATTATGAGGTTCATTCATGCAAAAAATGCGGGGCGGATTATGATAATCAGTGAAAAACAGGTTTACAAATTAATGACGGTTTGCAGGAATTTTATGGCTGTTATTGGTTCCAATCAAAAGCAAGATGATAATTCTGTTAGGGCATACAATCAAATTGTCGCTCTTTTAGATGAAATAACAAACCAACAATCTGAAGAATTAAAAACAATCGAATAACCAAGGAGCAAAAAAACAATGAAGATAATTGAAGTAAGTCAAGATGAACTAGAAAGCGCAGTAAAGGATTTTCCAGAAGAATTCAAACTAATGTTGGAAAAATTAATCCATAAATTGGGAGCAATCAAAAATGATTCCCCCGTTGAATTTTTGAAAGCTTTCATTGAAAGGTATGATGAAAATTGTCCAATAGATGAAATGATTGCGCGAACTGGTGCACGTTTAATTCTGGAATCTGGTCGTGCCGTAGGAAAGGAAGTAAATCTGAGAAAATCCTCAAAGATTGATTGTATGACAAATGGGGATGTTTGTTTAATAATAGCCAATTTAATGCTAGAACAAGCACACGATTTAATGAGCCTTGGAAAAAAAATCAATTCAATGCCAACTGTAAATTAAAGGGGAAATTATGAAGGTGGGCTACGCAAGAACGTCCACCATCGAGCAAATAGCAGGGATTGAAGCACAAGTAAGGGATTTGGAAGCTGCGGGATGCGAGAAGATTTTTCAAGAGCATGCCTCAGCCGTTAAGCAGCGCGATGGTTTGGACAAAGCACTCGGATTTGTTAGGTCTGGGGATACTTTAATCGTTACAAAACTCGACAGGTTGGCGCGTTCATTGCCCGACCTGTTTCGCATCATTGATTTGCTAAAAGGAAAAGGGGTTAATTTACAAATTATTGCAATGGGAATTGATACTGATAATGCCAATGGCAAGCTCATGCTCCATATGATGTGCGCCTTTTCAGATTTTGAGCGTGAGATAATGCTTGAGCGTCAAAGGGAAGGTATAGAAAAGGCCAAAAAAGAAGGTAAATACAAAGGTCAAAAACCATTGCCAAATTCTATCAAAGAGATGGTTGAAACGTATCTAGATACTGGCGTTTCCAAAGTCTGGATTGCCAAAAAACTTGGCATAGGAGAGGCCAGCGTTTATCGAATAGCTAAGGAGTGGAGAAACAAACCCCGCTCATAGCGGGGTTTTCTTCAAGGCTTCGTCAATCTTTTTCATGGCTTCTGCAAAGTCATCCCGGAATTCCTTCGTCACTTTCACCTTTTTCATTGCTCAGTTCCTTTTTATTTTTGCCTACAGCTTCCAGCAATTCGGCTCGTGCCGATTCACCTTTAACGCTGGCAATATCAAAAAACTGGCTTCTATCTGCCATACCATCCTTGATGCTTTTGTAAATCCCTCTCAGCGTCACAATTTCTTGTGGTATTGTCGCGTCGAGCTTGTGTCCTAACCGCTTTTCAAGATGGTCTGTTTTAACACCAATTTCATCAAATGCTGATACAAGCTTCCTAACTTGGTCAACCATCGGCACGTCACTGGATTCTAAAGTCTTTCCACATCTTGCAACCGCTGCGTCAATCACATCCCCGGGGATAATTCCCAATATACAAGCCCGTAACCTTCTTGAACCCTGATTGGCAACCAGCTCGTAAATATCCCGAGAATCCGTTAAACGCTTCTTTCCCTGTTTTGTGTCTCTCGAATGGGGAACATGGAATGTTTTTGTAATCCGGGTATTTGTTTCCAAATCTATCGCATAAGCTTCTGCAACACTCACGCCGTCTGACTGGCTCACTTCCCGAATACCACAATCAATGTTACCCCAAGCTTGCGACAAGGCTTCAGCCAAACGAATAGAAGGCCCAGTCACTAATTGACCGCCTCTTGGGTAAGCGTACATGGCTTGCTCAGCCAAAAGAGGTCTTTCACATGCCTTTATAATGCGCATGTATGCAGCATTCTCGTCTCTTGGAAACTTTTTTGCAATCACATAAGCAGCTTGCACTTCAGCAACCGCTCTTGATTCAGAGACCTGCATTAATGAATTATTGTTCAATTTGGTCAATGGATTGGTAAATCCCGTGTCGCTTAATTGGTTGTTCATTTTTTCACCTTTGTCTGTTTGTCTTCTTTTCCTTTCAGAAGCTCTTGGATAATTTCAGTGGCTTCCAGCATGAATTTATTAGTTTGTACAATTTCAGACTCGGCTTTGTCCAATCTTTGTACAGTAAGGGCCACCCATGATCCCAGTTTCACAAAACTTTCCATCAAATCTTCCAATACCAAATCAACGGGAATGTTGGTGGGATACACTTTAATACCAGAATCCTTGTGATATTTTTCGCACCAAGATGTCAAATTTGGGTAAGTATTGAGCTTGTTAGGGTTTCTATTGTTCACCTTGAACCTCCATTGATGCGTAATTGGGAATTGTAAGTTTCTGGATCCCGTAATCAGGCCAGACGTTACGCTGATAGCAAATTGCAATCCGTTCCATAATCGAGTGGAACATATCGATCCCGAACTGCAAAGCCTCATCGTCCATCAAGTACAGGGCTACAGCATAGGGCGGCATTTTCTCCACACAGATATTTACAAAGCTCACAGGAGTCTCTCCAATGCTCTTCATAGCCTCGTAAATCATCCCAGCTTGCAGGAAATACCCGTACTTGTAAGCCGATAGCTGGAAACCCCTGTAGCTTGCGTCAAGCGTTGTTTTCAAATCTGAGATGATATTATCGCGCCAAACGTCAGGTCGCGCTTTACAAATCAATCCCGTGGCCTCATGCTTCCAGTAAATAGACTTTTCCATTTTGGCTTCGTTCAACAGATCGCCAACAGTACTATTTGCTTTCAAAGATGCGCACATCTCGACAGCCTGATCCCATGTTTCACCCTTGACGCACTTTCTTCCGGTAGCTTCCTCCAGAAACTCTTCATACATGCGCTTACCCTCTTTGGTTCTCCTGTCAAGATTGGGAGATATTATGTACTCATCCATTAACT
>Ga0247662_1000021_pt1 | contig 30691 bp, 30 predicted proteins | sample CNK03_metaG_FD_190127 | JGI IMG/M metagenome (GOLD analysis project Ga0247662, IMG submission 190127) | Soil microbial communities from Purdue University Martell Research Forest, Indiana, United States - CNK03 | ecosystem: Environmental > Terrestrial > Soil > Temperate forest > Bulk soil... | reverse complement strand
GTATGAACCGTGAACGAGATGGCAGGATTTATCGAAGAACTCCTCGCCGCCCTCGCCCTGTCCGTCGATTCCCCATGCCTGAATCCTGATTATTGCGGTATAGGTGATGCTGACACTATATGTGCTAACTGCCAAACCAAGGAAAAACCATGAGAATAGTAGTCGTAGGAGATTCCTATGGTGAGATAGTAGCATGGTGTAGAAACCACAATTTCGATATTCACAAAGACGTATATTACATCTACGAGAAGGGAGATATGAATAAACTCTATGAGATAGAGATACAGAGTGTGGTGTTTTTACCATCATTCTATAGTTTACCATTTACCACTCAGGTGGACATGCTTAACATGGTAGCAAGCCGCATGAGATTGAGTCCTCCACGAAAGGAGAAATGAATGCTACTGATACTTGTTTATGTCATAGGTGTCTATGCGGTGATATACTTAGATAGCCTAAGTCGAGTGCGACTGGAGGAAAGAAAGCGAAAAGTTGGCGGTAAAAGAGATGAATGATGGATTTTCTCAAAGAATTGATGGATTCGACCAATGAGTACGAATCCCCTAGGCAGTTTTGGTACTGGAGTGGGCTAGCGATGCTGTCTGCTGCGGTGAAGGATAATGTCTGGGTTGAGAGAGGGGGTATCCAGGAACTAAATGTGTATCCGAATGTCTACATCATGCTACTGGCTAAGTCAGGATTGCGGAAATCCAATCCAGTATCATTTGCGCGGCGAATAGTTAAGATCAATGAATTAACTCGGGTCTACTCTGGTCGGTCATCTATTGAAGCGATAGTGCAGGACTTAGGAAAAGCCTACACTACACTATCCAAAAAAGTTATCGTTGATGCTTGTGGACTTGTGACCGCGAGTGAGTTCTCCTCGTCGTTGATTAACAATCCTCAAGCGTTGACCATTTTGACTGACCTGTACGATAGGAACTATAACTCAGGTGAGTGGAGATCGATGATGAAAGTGGCAGGAGTGGATAATTTGAAGAATCCCACCCTGTCAATGCTAGTAGCAACGAACCCCGCGCATCTACAGGATTTCGTCTCCGCGAAGGATATGTATGGCGGGTACTTCGGCCGCACATTCATTATCCAGGCGGATAAGAAACACAGGTCATCCAGTTTATTCGGTCAGAAGATGGGGAGGACACCAGACATCATATTACTAAGTGACTACCTGAAACGAATCAGTAAACTGAGTGGAGCTTTTACCAATACCGAGCAAGCAGCAAAGATTTACGACTATTGGTATCAGCAACACGATTTAAATGCAGGAACAAATGGAAATGAGGACCGCACCGGGACTGAGGAGAGGACTGGGGATAGTGTCTTAAAGGTTGCTTCATTACTTTCTCTATCCCAGAGTGAGGACATGATAATTAGGGAGGGTCATATTGAACAGGCAATCAAACTTTGTGAGCCATTAATCAATACGGCTGGCCGAGCAACGAAAGGAAAGGGCAAATCCAACTTCGGTGAGGCAACAGCAATAGTTCTCGAAGAACTATGGAAGAACAAAGGAGAGATAAGTCGAGAGCGGCTTCTAGAGAAGCACTGGGCAGATTTCGACGCACTCGATTTGAACAGGATAGTTATTACTTTGGAGGGACAGAAAGCAATACAGGTCAAGCAGGATGGGGCAAAAACGATTTACGTCATGCCCCCTGGGGTCTGGGACCAGTACGATAAGTTTAGGCGGACCAAAACCATTGATTAGCGGATGAGGTCCGGTGCGTTCCCTGAAAGGAATTTATTGAATGGATTCACAGGCGCTACTGCTGGACGGCCGCCACGAGCGCGCCTAGATTTTGGCGTGTAAGACTGAACACCAAATCCAAGCACAGAAGCAGGGATAGTAACGGGTAGCATCTTTGGATCTTCGTGGGCAACTTCCCAGATATCCTGAGCGATCATCGGCGCGTAACGGCGTAGAACTTCCGGGCCTACTTCAAATGGATCACCTTTATAGTCCTTACCGCTCAAGATCCCCGTGATGAATGATGGGATAGGGGCTTCTTTATTCTGGAAGAAGTTATAGACCACATCCAATCCAGTCGGAGCCACTGGAGATGAACCAAACTTATTCACCTTACCCGTATTGGTGCTCTTGGAACTTTGAGTTAGTACCTGCGCGGCGAACCGAATATACTGCCCCATACCGCCAGTCATATCGATTCGAGTTTTTCCAAATCTAGCCTTTCCGAAATCAGCACTGCGCGGGTCCAACTCCACGCTAGCCCCGGCTAGCTTAGCCAGATAGAGCATCGAACTGGATAGTGCAGCAGTACCAAGTAAATCCCTAATAGCCTGAGTCTTGACGAATCTATCAATCCTTGGGTCCATGTAGGTCAGGGGATTGAGTATCTGAAATCTAGAAGCCATCAAGCGCGGCGCGAAGAAGAATGCATTTAATGCCGTGGCAGATTCCTCTAGCTTCTTCATCCCGAACTTCCCTCGACCAGTAGCCATGTTAATGTAATCAGCTATCTGAGGAAGCACTTTACCATAGCGTTCTGGCTCCATCCCCCCACGCTGCGCCTCTAGAATCATAGAATCGAATAGGTCCGCGCGGATTTTATTCAGGCCATAGGTATATGCTTGAGCAGAGGGCTTAAATAGCCATTTCCCAAGTACTGGAATATCCTCTAGTAGAGTAGACATGAATCTTTCTTCCCGATTCGCTAGGTCTTTACCTAGATCAGTAAAGGCAAGTCCTACATTCTGCATAAGCGGGAAGGTTCTCCGATTTTCAATCTCCTCCATACCCTTAATGTAGTTCACTTCTTTAAGAGCTTTAACCATCGGTATGACGTTAGTCCAGAATTGCTTTCTGGTGGAGACAAAATAAGCCTGCCTAAATAGGGCAGACAAGTCACCAGACGACATAGACTGTCTACCGATTTGAGCCACACTCATAGCCGTATTCCACACAGGCTGTTTAACTGGTGGAACTCCCGGCAATTCTGGTTGGCCAATTCTAGTAGGAATAGGCTCAACATCTCCTGGAGTAACTGAACCTTTCTCCCACATACCTGGAGCACCAAGGGTAGGCTGTTCCGCTAGTTCCATCGCTACAGCTTGAGCGCGCCATTCAGGACTATTAAATTCTGGCGAATCAATGAAGGTTCTTGGGGGTTCCTTTGGACCCAAGCTAACTGGTGGAGCATCAATGTTCCTAATCTTAGGCATTGCCTCCGTGGGCAGGACTGTCTCCCCACGTCGAATTTGGTCTAGGATAGTCTCCTGAAGTTTCTTGTCCAGTTCTTGGAACCAAGGCTGTTCCCGCATTTTATCGAGGTCCGCACGAATCTTAAGGGATCTCGCAGCACTAGGCGGTAAATCCCCCGGTCCAACCGAACCAGATTCTCCACCCATACCGTAGTCTCGGGCAGGCTTGGGGAATTTCTTTAATAGCTCGGCATCCTGCATCGCAACTGCATCATCCTGTAATTTCTTGATGAACATGCGTTGCGTTTTAGTATCCATTGTAGCGAATTCAGGTGAGGCTACTGCCATCCGTTTAGCCGCCGCCTTCAGTTCGCTATCATAGATTCGCTGCGCCATTCTCTGGTCGTGCGTAGCTAAATCCCCGACTCCACCAACCTCATCTCCAAGATTGCGCGGCGTTGATTCTCTGATGTTTCTGATAGTCTTGAGTCGATTCTCTAGACTTAAATCCGTATCCCCTAGCACATCCCGAATGCCAGATTTTACCCAAGGTTGACCACCGACATCCTCAAGTGCCGTAGCTAGAGGTTTAGCTGCCCGCATCATTCTACCAAAGCCGGGCATCCCAAGGAATTGCTCTCCCATAGGAGCAATATAGGGCATGAAATCCCTAAGCTCCTTAGGATGGGCAATAGACTGGAGCATCGGATTATCTACTGTAGCACCTAGAATGTCATGCTTTATTGACCCAAAGAATCCACCCAGATAGGTATCCGGCTCATGCTCGGGTTCCGTGAGTGTATCCTCTAACGGCTTACCGAATTTATCTACTGGAGGCGCTTCAGCTGTGCGGTCTGGAAAAGGAGTAAATTCATGGTCGCTAGACCGCTCTACTGGCGCGGCGGTCGCTCGAGTTTTCCAATCAAAGTCTTCGATTTCCTCTGGAGTAGGATCGCGCTCCTCATTCCAGGGCATTTCTATCCGTACCCCACGCTTAGTTATAGGCATGAGGGTATACTTTGATCTGATTTTCGGGCGTCCAGAATCTACTGATGGAAGTGGGGGATACATCAGCGATTTCTCCTACGCGGAACTCTAGTATTCCCGTTAGGTCCAGGTAGATTTATATCACCAATTCCAGGATCATTGGGGTCAGTCCCTCCCAGGGAGTATATTTTAGCGCGACGTTCAATCTCCTTACCAAGATATTTGTAGATATTTGGGTCGAATCCCTCAATCTTGCCTGGGTCAACCTGTAGGGACCATTTATTGTTAGGCAGCATCTCGAAGTACTTAGCGAACATTTCCTCCGATACCAGCTCCTGAGCAGCTACTTCTCTACCCTGACTTATCCTATTTGCACTATTCAGGTGCACCGCGCCCTTATCTTTATCTAGTTCCTGCCCGCGTAGGTCAAGGTTAGCCTCACCAGTCGCGGCCCTTCGTTTAGCAACATCTAGCATCGCCGCATTATGGGCATTTGTGATTAGCTGTTGCTTCCTAGCATCGCTAAATCTAGCCCACTCCAGCGAAGTAATTGGAGTTCCGTTCGGATACTTTAGTTGCTGGACATTTCCGTCAGACATCTTCTGGACAAGATTTCCCTTGTCATCGGAGAACGGCGCACCCACTGGCTTGATTTTCTTCAGTTCGGCTAGTCTTGCCCGGCTAAGTTCCGTGGCAGCTCCACGCGAATTAGATAGACTCCGCGCATTTTCACTGGCAATGCCTAGGCGGGTAAAGTCAATACCTGCCTGCATACCTCGATTCAATGCCTGACTACGCCGGTTCAAATCTTGACTTTCTAGTTCAGCGGCATGTTGCATTGGGGTAATCTTATTTCCCCATTCTTCCTGTGCCTGCCGGTATGGACGTTCTAGCTGAGACTGCGCCGCAACAATGCCTCGACTCGGTCCTTCCAAATATCCAGTCCCAAATCCAGTCAACGCCGCACCGAATTTCCCTAACTTCCCAGGTTGATATTGCTCCCTAGTAGGCATGTTCTCTAGATGCTGGCTAAACGCCTCCATTTTCTGGCGCGGCTCGGCGTCGAGTTTAGCCATTGCATCGATATATTTTTGCATATTCGCGGCGTCGTACATCAGCCCGCCACGTTTCTGCACAGTCTGCTCTAAACCATCTAAATCCCGAGTAGATGCTCCAGTATAGGCGCTAGTCATTCCACCTAATGGATCATCATCCTCATCATCGTCAGGCTCGACTTCATGAGGATCTTCCTCAGGCGGAGGATTATAGAATTGGGCAGGATTCTGACTCTGCCGCAAAACTCCACCCTGCCTTGGGTCTGACCCCATAGGATTCATAGCCCTATTTCTACGTCGTAAATCGAACGGATTGTTGGGTAGCATATCTTACTCACGATTTGGGTCGGGATTGGGATAGAATGGGTAAGGATTACTTGGATTTACGTATTGGCCTGTAGCATCATCATAATAGCCAGCATTGGAGTCTCCACCACTACCCTTACCAAGACCACCTAAAGCCGCTTTTCCTATATTTCCTAGCCAGCCCCCCGAAGCACCAGTTAATCCACCAATCAGGCTATTGGCAAGTGCGCCGCCCCAGGGTCTATTGTATTCGTACTGTCTATTGATAGCACCAGCTTGCATCTGGTCTTCAGCAGTTAATCCACCTAGCTGGCGTTGCCGCGCTCCGCCTTCTAGAGCACCGGAATCCCCGTACAATCCAGAGTATCCCCGCGCGGCTTCCTGCCTGCGCCGGAAATCCTCATCTGCGGTGAATTCAGTATTTCTTTGAGCACGATTCGCAGCAGATTCATTGAGACTTCCCTGCGAAGTGTCTCTCTGAAGCTCGAAGTTACTCTTGAATTTACCCAAATCAGCCTGACCGCCAATACCGAATCTACGTCCTTCTCTAATGTTATTCTGTAGCGTATTTTCAGTACCTAGCTGGCCTTCATAGGTTGCCTGCGCGGCCTCCCGTGCCATCGCCGCATCAGCCGCATCGAAGCCCGCACCATAGCCGCCCTGCCTATTGCGCTGGGTAGCCATGTTATTCTTCAGATTACTGTAGAATGAAGGTAGAGTAGCATTCCCGCGAGCACGGAACATTGCTTGGTCTTGGTCTGAGTATCCACCAGTCTTGGCGAACTCATCATACCCTGCCTTAGCATCTGCTACGTTCGCAGGATTGAAATCCCTAATGTAGGAATTTCCCCCACCCCCACCTCCACTGCCACTGCCAGAACCCCCACTACCAGCAGGATAGCCTTGAGCTAGAGTATCATAGACACCCATAGCTCTATCGTAGGTGGGCCGCTGTTGGTTTCGGTATTCCTGACCAATAGCATTTTGATCCCGTCCGTAGTCAGTATACCTAGCTGAGGACTGTTGCCGGACGGACTCATTTAGTTCATTCGTTCTTTTTTGCTGTGCGCGGCCCATCATAGCCTCATAATTCTAGGGAGAATTGCTCCCCATCCGAGGGCTTGAATCCGTAGTGTTTGGTCAGTAACTTACCGTATTTCTCATCATGAATCGTAGCATGAAGATATTTGTGCCTAGCCGCTTTCACAGATTTAATGCCGTGCCGCATCAGCATCCTAAACGCCTCAGTTCGCTGTCGCGGGCTTGCGCTTTTATCAAGAATCAGAATTGCCTCAGGAAACAGTTTCGCCATACCGAATGCGATTACCCGGTCCCCATCCTTAGCCAGCGCCATAGCAATCGAGTTCTCCGCGCTGGGGATGTAGAGATTATCTGCATGAAATTTCCAGTAGATTTGATTGACTTGCTTCAAATCTCCCGGACTCAGGGTCAACTCTAAATCCACTACAAAACGTCCCCAACTCCATTGAGTTTAGAGCTGAAAGTTCGGTTGTTAGCTTGGGCCTGAGCTACCGTTGATAACTCAGTATAGGCTGATTTGATGATATTTGCGTCATCCAGACTAATTCCAAACTTATCCGCTAAAGCCTGCGCGGTGAAGGGATCTAACTGACGCTTAAACTCCTCCACGTCATTACAGGCTTTCTGGACATTAAGGGAAATCTGTCCTGCCGTTTCTTGAAACGTAAGATTCGATACTTGCATTCCAGGCATTTCGTCTCCTTCTCTCCAATTTATGCGCTAGCGCGGTAGGCCGCCGCGCCGAGAAACTGAGTGGTGTTATTTATCCAGGTATTGTCACCTGCTGAAACGCTAGTTGCAGCTGCTGCAACTCCATACACATTACATACAGTTCCAGAGCAGTATCCACCCATACCAGATAGAGCAATTCCCGCGCTAGTCCAGTAGTTTATAAATACTGGAGGGAAGTAGTTCGTTACACTCAATACAGTAAATGGTAGTCCCTGAATTTGCAGGGCACCAGTGATCCCCGCGCCTTTATTACTTAGTGTTACGTTAAAACTTGCATAAACAAACTGACCGATTTTTACGTAACTTCCCATCTGAACGGAGTAGCTCTGGCTACCATTTCCACCAGCTCCTCCAATTACCGGAGTCCAAGTTCCTTCTTCATAATCATCTAATGTATTAGCGTTGGTCGATGCTTGCTGAGTTGCTGGAAAACTAAGTTGCCCGTTATTTAAACTAACTAATCCAGCATTAGAAAGAGTTAATATTGCTACTGGAAAGGACTCAGTATCATCGATAGTTCCTATATCTAATTTTGCTGGATCATTACTAACTAAAAAATACCATCTCTTAACATTCGCGGCGGCCCCAGAATTTTGCATTTGGAGCCATGCACCACCAGCACTATCAAAGATGTCAACTTGCATCTTGCCCGGACCCTTAAAGGCTTGTCGGGCAGTGAAGTTATTGTTAACACTTTTCCGTGCTACGTCAGGTCCAAGAAACCCAGACTGCTTAATTAACTTCCCGGTAACTCCACTATAAAGAGCTACTTCGTTATCTAATGAGAGCGGCGGTCCCTGAACGAATCCCCCGGCAGCTATAGCTGCCTCAATCAGTGAAGATGTAGCTTCGCCAACTCCAAATAGCTTGTTGGAAATAGCTGAAAGCGCGGCGGCCAGCTTCGCGTTATCGATTTTCTCCCCGCGGGTCGCGCTATTGATTAGGCCGTCCAGAGTTCCCTGATTTAGTGCCATTACGTCCTCATCGAAGTCAATGAGGGTAGGCTAGCCCAAGTAGCTTTACCATAAAGGATAGCCTTATTCAAACACCAGTAAGCCTGTGGTGCGGCGACCCCCAAATTCATAATTCCCTGATGGAGAATCATTGAGGCTCGATTAGCTGTAAAGTTAACTAGCTTATCTATTGGATGTGGAACACTAGTAAGTAAATCAATTCCATACCTGATGTCAAAAATCGACCTGGGATCTTCAGGGTCTAGCGTGACATCTAGTGGAGTTAGAGTAATGTTTAGTTTACCTAAACCGGAAGCCCGCAGTTTAGCCATGATGAAAGTGCATACCGAATCATCATCATCGAACTGGGTATAGCTAAACCGAGCATAGCTTGGAATAACTACGTTACCCGTAAGTAGGTAATCATCCCAGACATCTGGAGTGAGTACTATTATAGCCCTGTCACTGGCTATCTTGAGGCGTGGTTTAATAGTCGGCACAGTTGATGGAATAGTATCGTAATCCATCATTATGCAGGAAATCTGTAGCTTAACCCATGCCGCAGCAGGAACTAATGCCCAAGGACTCCAGATGATATTTACTGGATCTAGACCATACTGGAAATCTCCAACCAGAATATGATTGCAGTAAGTAGGCGCGGCCCCCGCTGCTTTCAATCGTGGAACTAGGCAGTAGACCCGCTTCGCCGCAGCATCGACTACAACCTGAATCCTGTCAAAACTCAACTGCCAGAGTGCTCCCCACCAATCCTTAATTTTATCGGTTAGTGGGATTTCATTGTAGGTTCCGTCAAAAATCATCAGTCCTGACTGGTCTGCCACGAGAGTAATATTCTTCCAACTATTCGTAGCATCCGCAACGACTGAAACTCCAAAGCATTCAGTTCCCACGGAGCCATCTACACTATCCACCGGCCACTTAGAAGCTGAACTTCCAGTATCGCTAGTGATGTAGGTTTTCCTACGTTTAGTGACTACATAGGAACCCTGCCACTCCCATCCATTGGTTATGGCAGTCATCTCGCTAGGATCTACCGTGATAAATCCAGAAACAGCAGAAAACGCCTCAGGATTTCCGGGTTCACTAAATCTAACGATGTGAGGGAAAGTCGCATCCCCGCCTAGAACTAGTCTAGTTCCATAGGTTCCAAGGAGTAGACCGCCAGGAGGATTTGTGATGTTATCAGCTAGGTAGTCTGCCGAATCGATTAACTCTGAATTGAAAAATGTTAAAACTACGCTGGTAGTTACGTTATCTCCAATGCGTCCATTACCCGGAACGAAGTAAAATTTCTGAGTGCGGGGATCTCCATTATAAACGCCTAGAGGGACTGTCTTGCAGGCTATCAATCGCCGCGCAACAGTACCGGCGGGACCAGTTGGAACTGTTACGGTAATACTATTATTCGCTGCCGCGAAGGTATGCCGGATTGGAGTTGCGTAGGATTTTGTAATAAATCCTGAGTCTGTCTCGAAGGAATATGTCAGGAGCAAATCCCCAACTTCAATCTTCCCCGCGCCTACGGCAGTCTCTACCAGAGTAGATGTAGGGGCAGCCCCACCGGCGAGCCGCGCAGTAGTGCCGTTATACAGGTAAAGTGGACTAATTGGAGAGTTAATCACTCGATCGTGAAAAACTAGATATGCGCGGCCATACATGTTAACCATCGAAAAATCATGCGGGCCAATACCTGCTAGGATAGGAACTGCCGTCGAGACATCGATATCGTAGAGATCACTATTAGCGCCATTAGCGTAGAGAACGATTCGATGGGGAACTCCAGTAAGTGGTCGGTAAATCGCCATCCGATAAATGACAGCATTAACGGTAGAAAATTCAGTGCGGAATCCATCTCTGGACTCTACGCTATTTTTATCAAACTTGAGATTCAGGCAGTCAAGGAAATGATCCGGCGGGCAGGCATCATCATCCCCGCGATTCCACATCCCACGGAAGCTGTCGTACGTGAATTTGTCTTGATCTCTCATTTTAGTCTCTCGAATTTCGAATTTACCGGAGGAAATCTAAAGTGTCTTCTCTGTGCGGGGACACAGAGTTCCAGCCACCCTAAACTTCCCCCGATAACTCTAGTTCAACTTGGAGATAAGGAAAATCCTAACGATATCTCCAGTCACGCCTGCTGGATATGCTGCGGTGGCAATCTCTGGCAATGCAGTGATTGTACCGCCGGCCGCAGCAGGGTCAACGCCACGAACCATGATTTTCTTGTTCGTGATGTCGTATTCGTAGACAAAACCTGCTTTGCCACGAATGTCCACCCACTCTGGCTGGATGGAACCTTGCTGATACGGAGCAAAATCCAATAGATCCCCACCGGCAGCGTAGCTTCCAGAGAAAACTACGGCAAGGATAGTATTGATTCTGCCCGAATCATTCCACTGGTCAATCTGGGTTACGGTAACTGCCATTTATTTCTTACCTTTCTCCTTCTCTTCAGCTTCCTTCTTTGCTTTCTCCTCAGCAGCCTTTTCCTTGGCCGTCAGAACTGAAAGCGTGGACTTCTTTTCCTCAGCGAGTTTCTTTTCCTCCGCTACTCGCTTTTCTTCCTCTGCCTTCGCTACGGCAGCAGCTTCCTCGGTAGCCTTCTTCATCGCTGTATCGTGAGCCGCGGCGTCAGCTACCTTGGCCTCTGCAACCTTCTGCTCCGCCTGGGCCTTGAGTTCTTCAGCTTCCTTCTGGGCCTTGGTTTCTGCCGGACCAATCCTAGCAAGGATAGTCTTCGACTGCATGGCAAGCTGACGGTACTGCTCTGTCAGGGCATGATAGGATGCAGGAAATTCCGAAACCTGCAATCCATCATCCGTGTACTTTTTCGTCAGTCGGTCGATTTCCGCGCCTAAACTGGTCAACTCCGCGAGTGTGGGATGTAGCGGCTCTACCTTTGTATCCAACTGCTCACTGGGTAGAGGGGCCGATGCAGGATTTCGCTGTTCGACTTCACCATCCTGCTGTTTCACAACTGTAGTCATTACCATCTCCTATTTGTGCCGAAAGGGATTCTACGAACTGGTCGGGATTGACCTCTACGTGCGGAAATCGCTAATGCCCTATTTAGAGCTGATTGGGCCAAATCATCCAGTGCCGCCGCACGGGTAGTGTTTTCCCCAATGACGAACGCCGCAAGTGAAGCTACCCGACCACTGAGATACTGCTTTACGTGGGTGATCGCTATCGAATCCTCAGGAACTTCCATCGTGGATAAACTTCGGAAGTATTTAATAGTCACGTCCCGTGAAGTAGTTGCGCCAAGAAGTGAAAGAGTTTCTCCATTCTGCCACATCCAATACCTTAGAGAGTCAGTTGGCTTTTCACTGGGACTCCAACTTTTCTCCACCATATCCGTATCCTGGTCTATGGTCGCCCCGGCGGGCCGCTCCATTAGTAGGATAGGCGTAAGGAAATCTGTTGGTGGGAAAATCTGAACACTACCAATACCTACGTTGAGAGTCGTGGTTTTCTTCAGTACGTAGTTCACGCCGTTCGCTACAAAAATATCCTCGAGTTCCTGCATGGCGATTTTCAGGAATGGTAGCAAAACAGAAAATGTAAACATCGTCTGATTTGCATCATTCAAGAAAATCGCCGCTTCGTCGAGTCTATCTTTTGCAGTATAGGAAGACATTATTTTGCATCCGCAAACTGAAATTTCTTGTATTCTTCAGGCTTGAGAATCGCTCGGCAGGCTCCGCAAACTAGTGCATGCGCGGAGACGTTATTTCTACAGACTGGGCAGTAGATAAGCTGGAGTTGATTGGGGTCAATCATCCATTCCTTTTCCAGTCCCAATGCCTGTGCGGCGTGGCGCATCATAGTGGAGATGACGTTATGATTCCCCACATGCTGTGCCCACTCGATATCAGCGATTTTCACCAGAGCAATATACCAGTGGAGCTGTTTATCCGCAGCATCCAGTAGTTTTTCCTTTAGTTCTTTCTTGACTTCTTCCTTAGTCAGTTCCCCCGAAGTAAAGAAAAGTCCCGGCTCCGCACCTTCATCTATCCCCAGACTGCCTTCCTTGTAGTCATCAACGAGGGATTTAGCAATTTCCCGCGCCAAGGTAACTGCTTGGTAGGGAGGCCGTTCGAGCTGCGGTACGTAGTGAACTCCATCGTGAACCACCAGAATAGAAAAATCCCCGCGCGCCGGTGCGGGTGGAATAACGTAAGTACCAGGATAAAGTCCTGGCTTGCTCTCTTTAATCTCCACCGGCAGAAGACTAACCACAGTAGCTGAATCGTATCTATTCGCCATCTTTCTTCATCCTTTTTTGACTGTCCATGAATACAGCTTCCTTATTGTGAAGCATTGTTGCAAGATAAGGGGAGTTATCCTCCAATAATGCCTCAAAATACTCTATGTCCTCACGCTCGAATTTATCTCTTTCAATCTGTTCAGTACGCGCTGTAAAAAACGCCTTGGGTCCTTCAAGAGCGACTCTGACGAAGACTTCAATAGGATGCCATCGCACTGGGAGCATATTCCCACGCTTGTCTTCGAACACATATAGCGGCTCGTAAGAATATCCCACCATACTGGCTTCTGGCAATTCAGCGGTCGGAAGCATGTCGATTCGGCGTTCCAGAATATGACGGTCCCGGATATACGAATATTTCCGTACTTCCCGAACTTCGGCTTTCTCGCTAAGAATTCGAGTGTTTCCAATGGGATAGTATCCCAGCCTTTTTTCAAACTCCGTTTCTGACCAGACGACTCTCCAGTTAACACGCCCGTGAATATCCGTCCCGAATCTATCTCGTAGTCTGTCATTGATTACCTTTAATTCTTCACTCATTCTCCCCATCCATTCCATCTAGAATAGTGGGTGCGGCCCTGACCCGACCACACCCACCATAGTCTACGCGAAAACCACCGGATACCACTTGGCAGGAATCGGGTCATATACGAAAAGCATGGCCCGACCAGTGGCTGTTGAAGTTCCCGCTACCGCGATATTTGCTGTCGCATCCCAAGTATATGGGGTGGTGCCAGCAATCAAAACGATGAACCCGGCGAATCCGGGCCAAGGTACTGTGATTGTCTTAATCAAGCCACCAGCCGCAGCAACTCGATTGACTAGCGCAGTGGGAGTAATCACATTCGCTGTGATTACCAGATCGATTGGACCAGAAACAGGATTGTTCTGGCCCCCAACCTGGAAGAGATTTGGAGTTTCGGGCATTTTGCTCTCCTTCTTTTCTAGCTAGTGCTAGTAGCCCGAAGGCACAGTCAGCCCATCGATGTACGCGCAGGCTGCCGGATTGTTGACAAAGAAGTTGAAGCTCGCCACCAGATAGAAAACCTGGCTTGAAGCAACACCACCTGATGCACCGCGAATTTCAAACAACTTGCGGCCATCCACTTCGTAGAATCCTGCCGGGTGGAGTTCTGCACGACCCCACACTTCAGGAATGACGAAATCGATTCTCGTCTTGTCCCAGCTAAACGATTTGCGGATTGCCGCACCGGCCAGCCGCATATTATCGTTGAAGTACATGTTCAGGCCAGTCTCGCCAGCCGTTTTATTGATTACCGAGACTAGCTGACCAAGTGCCTCATAAGCCTGGACCTGGCATGGATGCATCCACGCGGTGGGATTGAATCCATTTTCGATTCCCACGCGGTCCCCAATACGATTGAGGGCCAGACGGGAATGCGACAACGCGAGGTTTCCTGCCGCGTTGACTCGATTGGCGCGGATTTCCGGTGTGGTGCTCCGGGGGAATCCAAGCCAAGTCCCAGTCGAAGCGTTTGAGTGGTGATACGGAACACCAAACAAACTAACTGGGGGAGTTGCAGTCAAGCCAGAAATCACAACCCTATCAGTTCCGATCATGCCGGTAACTGATGGAATTGCGAAAGTCTTGTTGACCAGATCATGCGCGGAAATCTTGCGTTCCGCGCCCGCCGTCCTGTTTGTGGTCAGGGCCGCGTTGTAGATATTCACATACTGCCCGAATCGCAGTAGGCGAGTACCAAATCCATCCGTGGTGCAGGTAACTGTATCCACACCAGCCGTAGTGCTCACTGATGTAACAGTTCCCACCGCACCATCTCCAGCTGTCATAGTCAACGAATCAACCTGACGCCGGAACTCTGACATGGATTTCGCCATCAAGTGGCGGAAGGTATTGAGCACTGCCTTCCGTGCATCATCGGTGGCCCATTCTGATTTCTTGGTCCACTGAATAGCATGGCGCAGATGCACAGTATTGATAACCGCCTTATCGAAGGTCGGTCCATCGCCAAGACCCAGATCGCCGCCGTCTGGATCGTAGTGACCGAAGTTTCCACCGGGCCGAATTTCCAGTGGAATCCTCATGTCACGAGCCGAAATCTTCTCCACATCCCGCTTTTCGATGGTAGCGTAGAAAACGCTATCCCTATCGAAAAGAGTTGGCACCTTCGGCGCAACGCGCTCGATTTCGGTGGCAACTACCTGAGATTCTGTAAGCATCGTTCTGTCCTTTTACTTCTTCAGCGTAATTCTTCCCGCCAAGAAGTCTTCGTCCGAGGTTTTAGACCAATCGACTTGTTTCGCCGACGGCCCGCGCCCGTTCCCTCCAGCATTTCCAGCTCCACCACCTTGACCGATTTGGCGGTTTCCTTGGAGTTGCTTTTTGACAACTTTGCCCGTCAGGGCTTTCTGTTTCATCTCGCTACGAATGCCAGGAACCAAGGCTTTTGCGGCCGACAGGTAAGCCGATGAGATTTGGTCTGTCATTGCCTTTGGATAACCAGCCCTCGCAGCCCGAGTATAGAGACTTTTCATCCTTGCCATGTGCCGCGGGTCGGCTTCTAGCCGTCTCCCCACTTCCTCGATAACTTTGTCAGTGATGGCGTCCCGAGTAAATGCGGTCATTGCATTTTTTGGGTCAAGTCCATCATTGATAATCTTAACTAGTTGCTTGCCAGCCTTAGCGTGAAGATCCCCCACAAACTCGCCGCGCTTCTGACCTTCAAACTGGTTTCTATCCTGCTCCAGTTTTCGCCGCTCCTCGTTTAACTCTGGGTCGGCCTTTCCTTTAGCTCTCGGCTGCTTTACTTCAGGATCTTCAAACAGATAATTCGAGATATGCTGGGCTGAAGCAACTAAATTCTTGTTGCCAGTTTTCAATCCGTGCTGGTGCGCGGACCACAGTAATTGCCGGGTAACTGGCTCTGTGGCTTGGTAGAACAGTTTAGAATCGAACTCATAGAGCGTAGGAAGCAATTTATCCACGAAACGAGATAGTGCAGCTGGCGAAGTATCCTTGATGCTATTTAGCAGTTCAAGGGAACTTCCCTTCCCCACTAAGGCCGCCTCAAATCCATCTAGCGTTTCTGCCTTCTCCGCTGCTTCCTTAGCGTCATCAACACTAGGAAATAGCTCCGAATAGGCATTCGCGCGGAAATAGGCATCCTTTAGCGCAGGGAATTCCTTAAACAGCTTTGGATACTTCGCAGTGATTTCTTTTAGTCTTGGCTTCGATTCAACCTCTACTTCTTCCGTTTCTTCGTCTTCTTCAGCGGATTCATCTCTTTCGACTTCCTGATCTTCATCTTCATCTTCTTTTTCGCCATCTTCGTCTTCCTCTTTTCCTTTGCCTTTTCCGCCCTTGCGAGCCTTGTCAGCATCCTCACTATCAGATTGATCTTCTGGTCCGTCGTCATCGTCGCCGGTAATTTCTGCATCGTCGCTTTCCAGGATAGCTACATCGCCAGCTTCTCCAAATGATGTCCCACCACCGCTACCGGCTCCCACGTCATCCGGAAACTTCCACTCTTTTAAATCTAGAAACTTAGGATTCATTTTTTACTCCCACCTTCTTTTCCACGAGGCGTGGGCTTGGATTGATTATTTGCTACTTGTTCGTTAGTTTTTAGGCCGCTTTGAAATTCGGCCATCTGCATTTCCTGTTCCATTTGTTGTTGCTGCGCCATCTGGATGTACTGAACGTGTTCCTTGAAGTGCAGGAATATGTTCATGTAGACTGGAGGATTGATTTTCTTTAGTTCCAATCCTACGTCATCATTCAGCCAGCCCTTGCAAACTTCAGCGTGTATTTCATGGTCATCCAAATCTGGGTCAACTGGAATACTACTGTAGCCTTGCATTGGCTGGCCGGTCATCTGGTCAAGTAACGGCTGGCCCATTTCATCGACTGGAGGCATTACTGCTTCTGCCTGCAACATTTCGGTGATTTCGGCTAGCTGCTTATTGATATCCTTCTCTCCAGGAATCTCCAGATCATTCAGACCAATGAGACTTCCAATCTTGGCTCGGTTAGCCGGGAGGAATAGGAACTGATTGATTTCCTCATTTCCAAGTTTCAGGAAATCCAGTAGAACTTCGCGCTTCTGCGCCCAGCTGGTTGGGAATTGCTCATCTACATCGGGTAGAACTCCACCAACCTTGCCTTCCAGCTCTACTCTACGAATCCAAACATTGACGTAAGAATCCCCCTGCGCGCGGACGAAGTTTTCATCTTCCATCATGTTGTTAGCGTAGCTGGCTACTGCCTTACTCATAACTTCCGCCCACCAAAGACTAAGCATCTTCCAAGTCAAGCCTAGCCGTTGGAGTGCCTGCGCGCGGCTCATTGAGTATTCTGCGGCAGTCTGACCACCTCCACTTTGCGGACCGCCATAAATCGATGGAAAACTACCCACAACGAACTGGCCGTCCTGATTGAGTGTTTCCCCGAATTCCATTGCTTCTTTACTTAATGTAGCAACTTTATTCGTGAAAAACGCATCCTGCATGGATTTTCCAGGCGCGGGAATCGCAGGAAATACCAATCCCGCCCCTGCTTCGACTTTCTGGTAAACCTTAAAATCCAAAACCGCGGGGTCCGCGAAAGTTTCAGGTATGCCATATTGAATTGACTGGATATTCAGGTTCAATAGTTCATTCGTAACTTCCTGGATGGGCATCAAACTCTTACCGAGAGAATCTCCATGAATGAAATTAGATAGAGGTGTGCGAGTAACTGTCCACCGGGCATCCAGTTCCTCAGCGTACGCCTCAGCAAACTCATCATTCACGAAAACTACGTAGCATCCATCCGGGAATAGTTCCTTTAGCCGTTTAATCTCACCCTCAGCTACTCCCGGCTTCTGGTAGACATTAAAAGCCCAAGGACGTAGCCAAAAACGCCTAACAGTAACCAACCCCATTGGTGGATCGTCATTAAAAGCTGTAGGAGTACGCCCCCATTTGTCATATTTGTTGTCATCCGTAGAGGGTTGAATCTTCTCAGCGATGTGCGGCCACTGTTCCCGCGCATACGCGATATGACATTCCCCATCTAGCCGGATGTAGGGAGAGTGTTTCATTTCTGTCACGTAATGGGGAATCGTGACATTCAACGGACCGTAAACTTCGATGCATTCCCTGATTTTATTGACTTCATCCCACTTTAGGATTACTGGAACCCTCTCAGTAGACTGGCTAACCATCGATATGCCATCATAGCCGCATTCAGGGCACTGAATTGGCATCCCCGCGCTTGCTACACTTCCCCCGACTCCCTCTAATTCTCCTAATTCCTGCCCAGAAGGCGGTAAATCCTCGACACCAGACCCATCCACTGGGGGATTTGCCATTAAATTAGGATCGCCGAACTCATCATTTAGGCTTTCCGTGCCTGCTTCTGGTTTATCTGCGAGTTCTTCGCCTAAATCCTCAGGTGGACCCTCAGGTTCTCCCATCATTTCCTGGTCACTCGCAATTTCAGTCCCACACTCGGGGCAAAAATGCGTATTTTCGACCATTTCCTGAGAACCCTCTACTGGCATTTGGATTTGACCGTATTTTTTATCCTGATGCGAGTAGTTGTACGCCGCAACGAAGGGCTGATTGAATAGAATGTAAAGTGCGTGGACGAAAAGTAGATAGGCTTGGTTCTGGCGCTGGACCAATTCCTCGATTTTAGAGTAAGCCCGCGCAGTTTTAACATCATCACTATTTTCAGCGTTCTGAGGATAGTAGCGAACGTAAGGTAGCCCGCTAGTTAGCGCCGAAATTACCGATTCCCCGTGAGCTTTGTAGATATTTTTGATTTTGTTGAAGATATTCGGGTTGATTTCTTCCTCAGTTCCAGTTTCGAGGAAATGATTAGGAGTGCGGAAATCTCCGATTGCATCGTCCCAAATCGCGTACTGCAATCCGTGCCAGAAGTCATCCGCGCGCTTCAATTCCCTAATATGACGCTCCCGAATAGGCTTTTCTTCCTTATCGTAAGTATCTACGATATCCTTAAGGCAATTCCTCAGGTTCTCCGGGATATTCGTATATCCAGGAATCCCCAATGGAGTGATTTCAGCCGAATCCCCCAAACTTCCAGCTTCTTCAGGTTGCGCTTCAGGAGGATACATCACTTCACCATCTGCTTCATAGCTTTCATCATTTCAGTTCGCTTTTCTAGCATCTGGGAAACTTCTAATTTGTAACTAGTTGGGGCATCAGGAATTCGACTCTGCACATATTCGTGCCAGCCACCCTCAGGTCTAATACTTAGGACATCATCAATGTAATTCCTGATGTGTGGAATTTTCTTCCAATCTGAGATTCCAGCTTTCTTAAAGACTTTGGAGTATTCTCCTAATGGGCCACTGTTTGAATCAGTCCACTTAGATAGATCATCAATGCCCTTGAAGAAATCCGCGTCTTTAACTTTCCCCTGCGCGCGGAACTTCAGCGCGCCACCATTATCCATCCGTTTAATGGTGCCCATCTGACTCGTTGAGATATTATCTCCTACTAGCCCTACTGCATCGTAGTTGGCGAGGAAATAATCTGCTGCAAATCCCTTTAAAATCTGGGTTGCTTGGTCAGGAGTAACATTTGTACCAACCTGCTTCATTCCTTTTTGCCATTTAGTTCTACCGGCCAAACTCCCATCTTTCATCTTACCAATATCCACGTAGGGGGCATGTAATCCTAAATCGTTATAAATTTCATTTGTTAGTTGCTCATTATGATGTTGCTCTGGATTAAGGTATTGCTTAACATAGAACTCATTACCGTTAATATCTTTATATCGACCACCCTTATTTGACCCGCGCGGCGCGCCGATTCTGGTAAGATCGCTAAAATCCTCCGGTCCGTAAAATGAACCAGAGCTAGCTTTTTCCTTATCCCCACCGAATAGCTTCTCCCATGCCTGCTTCGCCACGTCGTTCGGATGTACGGTGACTGCCCCACTACTTTTACCACCCAATTCAGTTATATCCTTCACGCCACCCTGATTTGCCAAGTCCACGATGGGCTTCATCTTTGGACTATGCTCAAAACTCCAACCACCGCCTGCCTTCTTCTGCATGAATTGCTGGATGAATGGATACGCTCCAGCATCAGCATGATAGACCGCCAGTTGGAGTTTAGCAAAATCCGCTGGATTCATCCCTAGCTTATTAGCTTTAGCAATTAGGGCATCCCGCACCGCCGCGCCAGTGGTTGGCGTTCCCTGGGGATTCATCAAATTGCCTAGCAGGTCATGATTGAATAGCTCTTTAGCTAGATTTCGTTCGTCTTCACTAATCCCCTCAGCCTTCAATATCTTATCCATAATTGGAATAGTATGCTCATGCTGGAGATGTTTTCCACCTACCTCGATAGCATTAGCCTTCCCAATATCATGGAGAGGTAGAGCGAGATCCAGAACTGTTTGGATGTCACCAATTCCCCAGTTTTTACCAATCGCTTTCAATTCGTCAGGACTAATCTGTTTTTCCCACTCCTTAATTACGTCTAAAGTGTGGGATTCAATACTCCCCATCTCCGTCCCGCTATGCTTAGCTAGGTTCTCCGCAACTTCAGGATACTTATCCTTTAATTGGTAAAGTGCGTCCTTCGCATTCGACGCCGCAGACTTCACTGCGACTTCATGAGGCTTCTTATTTACACCCTTAGCCAGTTCATTGTACTTAGCAATAGCTTCATCTACGTTTTTGAAATCGCTAACTTTATATCCAGATTGAGCTAAATGAGAAATCTCATCATAACTCATGTCCTTAGCGTAGACGTTCGACATTCCCTCATAATTAGTTAGACTTTGAGCTTGAGTTGGAGATTTTGGCTTCGCGTATTTCCCAATCTCATGCTTCTTCTCAAAAGCATCAATCATGTATTTATGGATATCATTTGGAAGCAGTTTAGAGCTTCCTGCTCCGATATCTTCTCCAATAGCTGACTCAAGCTCCTTTGAGATATCCATGATATCTGCGCCGCCCTCAACCATCTTATCTATTAGTTCTCTAGGATCACCTTTATAGGGAGTTCCTTCGGAATCCTTATACTTCCAGGTCCCGTCAAGATTTTTAGCTGCCTTCTCTTTCGCATTCCAGCTTTCAACAGCTTTTTCCCAGCCTTCAGGATCTAGTGCATCGGCAAGTTGAGGATTTTCCTTAACTAGTTTATCATGAGCAGCGCGGAAATCTAATCCATCACTGAATGACCTATCTAGGTGCGACTCAACCTGCTGGAATTTTGTGGGCTGATGTACAGTATTGAAGGCATTCAGCATTTCTTCTTGATTTGCGAAGTCCCCAACTTTATGCCCGGCATCGAGCATGGTTTTGGCCTCCGCCGCGCTGTAGCCTTCATCTATCCACTTATTAGTTTCACTTAGTTTGGTGTATGCCGCAGAATGTGTCTTCGCTTCCCCACCACCAGAAAAATCATCCGGGTCCAGTCCTTCATCAACTAGGGGTTTAATTTCTGCATCAGTTAATGTAACAAACTTCTTCTTAAAGGCCATGTGAAGTCCCACGTCCGTAGGACTATTGGGATACATGTCCTTGATATTTTGTGGAGGACTCTTAAATGTTACAGAACTCTCACCAGCATTATTTATATCAGATGCAGCTTCAGCTGCATCAAAAGTATTTCGGAAATCGTGCTGATTATGACCAGCCTGAACTAACGTAGAGACTTCACTTTCTGTCAAACCTGGGAATTTATTCTCCATTGCCATATGAATTGGCACCATGTGAGAATTTCCAGGATACAGTCCCTCTACGTGACTCTGGTAGTTCGATGGGGTAATTACTGAATTAGCCAGTGAACTAACTGGTGCGTAGTTGCTCCGGGGACGTACGGGCGCGGGCGCCGCACCGGGCTTCTCATAATTGAATGGAGGCGGTTCCTGATATTTTGAAGTTAGTTCGTAGGGAATTTCTACATCAGGAAGTGGCTCAGGCTCTCCGCGAGCCGCTCTATTGACTTGGGCAATTTCCTCATCAATAGGCCGTAGCTTATCTTCTAGATCTTGCGCCCGCTGAATCGATGGGGCCTGAATTCCCTCCTGCCAAGAAAATGCAGGGTCATTCTCACTCGGTGGAGCACCACGAGACATCCTACGGGAGTATTGAACATTAGGTCCGTAACTTGATAAATCTCCACCCTCGCTTCGTACGATAATCTGGCCGCGCTGTTCTGGCGAACCAGCTAGGGGAATAGCTCCCTCAACCCTATGCGGCGGCACAATTCCGCGACCTAGTACGTTTCCGTACTTATCCCGTAAATCCTCAGTGTTAGCAAAAGCGATAGCCCTTTCGCGGGCACTGCTAGATTGCAAGTCCGCGTACTTGACCGCGCTATAGCCAGTCCGCCTAAGTTTTTCTAACTCCTCTGGAGTTTCAGCATCCAGAATATCCCCAATAACTCCCTGCGTACTACCATAGTGACTACGGTGATGAGAGATATGAGTAGCTTTTTGCTGAGCTTTACTTGGAATTTCACCAGCCAGAATCTTCAATTCCTCTGAGGTTAAATTCCTAAAATGAGGATCTGTGGACTGTCTAACTTTGAAATGTCTACCATTAGTAGCCTGCCTCTCAGCCGCAATTTCTTCTGCATCTTTTTTTGTAGCTATCCCACCGGACACGACACGATTCTGCATCGAATCTACTACTTCGTAGATTTCTCCAGCAGCTTTAGCCCGGAGAGTTTTCATTTCCTGGTGATGTTCTTTCCAGGCTTTAAGTATTTTTACTTTTTGGTCTGGATTTGCTACGCTATAAAATCTGGCCCAATCCTCACCAGTGGAGGGTGTGAATATATCGAACAGTAAATCTACATCAGGTCGCATCTCCTTAGCGGTAGAGCTACTCGCACCACCACCGAATGCGTAACTAGGATCTACGGCTTGGTGCCCGCCGCGCATGTGACCTAGCCAGTCTCCTGTATTTCTTCTACTAGGATCAAAATGTCCTCGCTCAACCCGCTCTATTGCATTTGGTTCCCAAGTTCTATGCGTACCATGGATAGTAGAGCCTAACGGAACAGTTTCAGTGGGTCCAAATCTAAAGGGATATTTGACGCTACCAGCTTCACTCATTCCACCAGAATCACCACGATGCCCAACTCCACCTGCCATGACTGATTTCCAGTCGAAGGCATTTTGCATGTCAGAGACTGTTTTTTCAGTTGCATTTGGTGCATTGCTAGCGTAATTATCGAAAGCCGAAATAGCTCCGGTGGTTGCGGCCCGCGCAAGTCCACCTGCTACACTACCAAGGAAAGGATCTCTAGCAGCCAGCATAGCTACGTTACCGGCTATTTCTGGCGCGGACTCCTTAAGTGGCTCGCCTAGTTCTTTCTTCCAGAACTGTCCCTTAGCTAATTCCTCTCCATGCCGTAGTGTTCTCTGCCCAAACGTTTCAGTATTGATTGGAGTTTGCAGCGGACCTACAAATAGATGATATTTCTGGATGCCCCATCCTTTTGGGCCTTCATCCGGCTCACCGACTAAGCGGCGCTGCTCGTCAATCCTTGCCTGAGTTTCAGGAGTAGTTTCCTCGACATTCATCTTGAAATCTGGCGGTTCCAAGCCTAAATTCAGGCGCACCCGTCTTGCCAGATTCTCAAACGGGTTAATTCCGCGCACCTGTGGAGGCATCCTATCTACTCTACTCTATCTACTCTACCGGGATTGATCGACAGATCCGCCACCAATCCCGCCAGTTCTCTGATGATTAGTTCTACCGAAGTAAAATCCAGTAACTAGATTCGCAACACCAAATAGAAAAACTACCGCAGCTAGTTGGATTTCATTCGATCCAAGTACATGGCCGAATATTGCCAGTGCCACTGCAACTAGTAAGGCGCATCCAATAACCCACTGAGCAATTTGCTTCTGAGTAGATTCCCAGATTAAATTAACTACCCGTTGACTGGCAGTTACTCTATCCTCCTCTGCCGTGGTCTTCGGTGGGTGAACCGCGGCTAGTAGTCTGTCGGCCGCGCGCCTTCCTTGAGATTCCCTATCCTGCTCTAGTGTAGTAGTTGGTGGTAATGATATATCTGCACTTACTGTAGGTTCAAGATTATCATCATCTTCACTAATTACAGTGACAGGAGCTTTGATGATTGGAATTGGTTCGGTCGCCATGTTATTTACTAGATTCACAGTGATATGCCAAACTGGTAGTTGTGGCGAATGCACTAGCCGGGGTAACAGTTAATACTGTGGTGGTTGCAGAAACTCCAAGTGCGCGGACATCCGCTGCCGTGGTAGTAATCGTATTGACTACGCATCGAGGAGCTTTATTCCAGCCCGCACCGTTGAATGTCAATAGGCAAGAAGTTGGATTGGCTGAACCCACGACGATGGTACCTGAAACATTAGTAGAATCAGCAGACACGCTAGGGCTAGTACCACAAGCACCAATAACAGGAACTCCTGCAAACTCATAGTGGATACCAAAAGTTCCAGCTGCGTTGAGTAGTTCCCAGTTAGCGTTGGCAGTTGCCTGCCAGAATCCTCGGGTAGCAATCGAGATAAACGATGCGGCGCCCGCCGAGTATCCACCAGTAGAAGTATTAAGACCTGAAGAAGTTACAGTAGTAGCGCCGAGCGCGCCAGTGTTAATAGTACTGACAGTAGAAGTTCCACTCACATTTAATGTAGTGAAGTTTCCAGTGGTGAATGTAGCAGTACCAGAAATTCCACTACCTGCTGGATTGGATGAATCTTTTCCGATGATTGTAACGGTAGTACTTACCGCACCAGATCTAGCAGTCTGGACAATCCTAACGAAGCGCGCGGCGGTGAAGACAGTTCTTGCCTCACCTGCTACGTTGGAAGATGTATCCGCGACTGCCCAAGCGGAGTTATCATTCGATGTTTCTAGATTGGTAGTGTGGGATGCCGGTGGTGCGGAAAAGGTGAGAATCCAGGTGATTAGATTTACCTGACTGGGTATCGCGTATGCTGTCCCGGTGATTGGAGCAGCTGCGGCATTAGCATTTAAGCTAAACTCCGGCAAACCCATATTTAAGCTGGTTTGTCCATAAACCGGAGTTGCGAACAACGCAATGAAAGCTAACGCTCTTAGAAATTTCATTTCATTTCCTTCACTGCCGCGAGATTCTTCTTACCAAATACTTTCTTGTCTCCGGGGTCTTTCTTCTTGAAGGAAGGAGGAACTAAACCTCTAACTTTCTTCATGAAATCGACTTTACTCTTGTCCATTTGTTTCCCCCTAATCTTTCTAAACTAATAGCTAGACCGTTGCATCGGTCCTACCATTGGTGGCTGTAACTGTTGCGGCCTTCGCATTCCCTGACCAAACATGGGCCTACGCATTCCCCCGCCCATCATTGGCCCTCCACCACCCATACCTGGCCCGCCACCTGGCTGGCCCGCACCATTAGGTGGACCCATCATCCTTGGCCCAACAGGCATTGGTCCCATCATATTTGGTGGCGGCCCACTCATATTTCCCCCACCGGGCAGTCCGCCTAGCATTTGTGACGGCATACCGGGTTGCTGCCCCGGCATTTGCATCATTCCCGGCCCCGCACCCATTTGAGGCGGCGGTCCCTGCATTCCCGGTCCGGGCATTCCACCAAGCATTTTCCTGCGCGGCGGTGGGAATCCGCCAGTCATATTCCCTCCACCGAAACCACCGCTAAAGTTATTTGGATCCATTTGCTGCCTCAGCTTCTGCCTCTTGTCGTTTCATATCCCAGTATTTCCTTCGTCGTTCATTTTCAATGCGGGCCGCGATCTGGCCGGGAGTTTCCCGCATCCTAACTGGATTCAATCCATTAGCCTGTTCCGTAGCTTGCCTACTTATCAATCCTAGCTGGGTCAATAGTAATTTTTTGAATTCATCCCGCTCGGCTTCAACACTTTCCAGCTGACTTTTCAAATCGTTAATCCGGCCTTCGTAGCTTTTCTGTAGTTCACTAGCCGACCAGATATCTATCTTATTCGGAATTGGCAGCCTAGTGTATCCGCCGTCTGAAGATGTTACGGTTTCTCCTGACCGGGTATGCGACTGAGAAAGATTTCTTTTCGTGCTTCTCCATAGTTCGGTAAAAATTAGTCTGAGCTTCCGAAGCGCGGCCCTCATCCAAACCCGAATTCCGCGCAGCGAGTATTTTAGAAAGCTGCTCGACTTTATCGGATTCACTTTTGGCTTCTCGAAGATATCTGTCGAGTCGTTTGACTCCATATCGGAATCCATCATATGGGTCATCTCCGGGGAACTCGGCGACATCTTCGACGTTTCCATGACCTTCTTCGTTATAGACACAAAGTTGAAGTGCTTTGATTACTTCAGGACAGGTATCAAAAATCTGAATGCGCGGCCTGTCGAATTCTTCCTTTTGTTCCTGAAACTCACCTAGGTAACTTTGATAGGCTTCCAGTCCATTACTACGCAGGAGCATGTCTGCGTATTCCATATCCAATTCATCGATGTCGCGGGGATCTGATATTCTTTTCCTGGCTTCCCAGGATAGCATTTCATGAATGAGTAACTTGCCTGACACTCGATCATTATCTGCCTGATCTAATCTAAAAACTTTACCCGATGCATCGTGGAACTGCTCCCAGATTTGCTTCTCATCGCCGCGCTTCTGCCACGCGCTGGGATCTAGAGTTACTGCCTTGATACTTCCTAGTTCATACTGGGATCTTCGTGCAATTTCTGCACCCCAGTCAGAAATCTTTGTCTTGTTAACAAAGTACTCTCTATAGAGATAACTTCTACCTCTAGGTCCAACGGCGAACCATCCGGCCCAAGTATGTGCAGTGTATCCCCAGTCAATAGATATGATTCGAGGATACCATTCTGGGATGTCAAACGGACGAATAACATGGATTGCATTGGTGGGTTCAGTAATGAATTTCTTCTCTCGGAATTCAGAGAACACCTGCCCAGAGAAGACCCACCAGTCACCATCAATCCTGGCCTTTTGTTCGGCCGGAGGAAGAACTCTAAGACGGTTAAAATAGCCTGGATCATTTTTTACGAGATGAGGGTTGTCTGTACCACGGGCGCGGATAAATAATCTTCTGGTGTCGGAAAATTTATCAAAGATGATCTTCCCACCTTCCGGTTCCGGTTCGACAAACCGTTTCCGCACCCAAGCATGTCCAATATTGCCCGGTGTTGCTGCGTTCCTAACGATAGCCGGTAAATCACTTGTGCTAGTTCGTACGCGAGAAGTGATGTAAAGGTATATGTCTCTCTCGAAATGCGTGAGTTCCTCGAAGGCCGCGTAGTTGTACTCCGCCGTGTCATGGTCGCGCGCATCTTTCATCGACTCCAAATAACTAGCCCAGATTACTGCCCCACTCGGGAATTTCCATTGGTGCTTTGTCTCGTTGTACTTAGCTCCCAGTGCAGCGTAAAATTCCATCGCACGGGGAATCAGGGTTTCATTAAGCTGCTTAAAGGTTTTTCGGAAAAGCACCCCTTTAAATTTAGGATTCCGATGAAAGCCGTAAACGATAGGAGCCATAATAAGTAGCTCCGTCTTTCCACCGCCAACCGCGCCTCCGTAGCAAGCCTCGAATACATCGAAGGGAACCTGAAGAAATTCTACTTGCTTCTCGAAGGGTTCCCAGACTTTAGCCATTATTCTATCTAGTACTTAGCGTCTTCTACGATTACGAGATCGCCAGTAGCTAGCATTACCTCATTACCTGTATCAGTACGCCAGACTTCATAGACATACGCATTAGGTAGCTGGGTAGTGTCCGCGTGAGTTAAGCCAAAACTAAACTGCCCAATGACCATGTTTATTGGAACTGCCGCCTTGGTAATGATTATCGCACCCCCACTAGGTGCCATATTGAATTCAAGCGTCCAGCCGGAAATATCGAATGGTGGTTTAAAGGTGAAGATCATTGAGATCGATTCACCTTTCTGAATTCTTAAATTATTAACTGTTGGGTCAGGCATCTCTGATTTCTTAAACTACAGAGGTGGTTGCGCTAGAGTGAATCGGAAAATCCTGCCCTGTGGCGCGGCGACGAATAGAAACAGTCCAGGTTTCCCTGCCCCACCCTCTACTGGGATAGTGAAAGCCGCAGGATTATATCCACCACATCCACCGCCTCCACCACCGCCGTAGCTTCCACCTAAACTAATACTTGCCCCGCCACCACCACCTCCACCAGACCTATTCGCAAGGATTCCACCAGCCGGTCCAGCAAATCCTCCCTGCCCACCACCTAATGGAGTTTCCCCGCTAGCTCCGGGATTTCCAAATACTCCACCTAATCCACCGTAGTTTCCAGCATATCCACCACCAGCATAGCCGGGACTACCAGCATTATAGGTAGATCCTTGTCCTCCACCACCAGTTCCGTTCTGGAACGCCGCGCCAGCCTGTAGATATGTGAGGTTTCCTCCACCTGCCCCACCGACTACGCCATTAGCTCCAGTCGTTACTGCTCCACCAGCTCCACCGCCAGTGTTCAAGTCATTACCCAGTGCGCCGGGTTGACCACCACCGACACTAATTAATATAGTGGCGGTCGTGACATTACGGAATATAGTCGGGCCGCCCGCTGCATTCGCGTGGGCATCCCCGACTTTTAATCCATAACTAGTTCCCGGTGATAGAGTTAACTGGTTCCCTCGAACTACTCCACCACCGCCACCGCCACCAAATCCATTAGGCGAGGCACCTGTGGTATTCCGCCCACCATGTCCACCAGCCCCAACTCCTGAGACTAGGACTATGATTGTGGCATCTACTGATAGAAACCACTCGACATCGTTCTGACCAGTCCCGTCAAATAGTACGGTCGCGGGCCAGAGCGCCGCGCCGACTGTGGGTCCGGTCCAGGATAATGTAGGCATCTAGATTTATTTGGGCAGGATAATTAAAGCGACAACGACAGTGAGTAGCATGAGAGGAATCCACATTGGGCATTTACCCATTGCGGATGCGATGAGGGAGATGATCGCCGCGAGAAGAAAGATTATAGTTACTGTAATCATTTTCATTCTCCAGATGAATCCCCGCCACCAGACACAGGATATTTAGTCAAGCGTTTGCTCAACCTCAACTACCTCATAGTCTCGAACTACTTTTCTGTTTTCTGGAACGATGAAGACGAACCTGGCATCGGCATCTCTACCGAGATCTGTTTTGGGGCTGGTGCTTTCTATGATTTTAGCCAGTCCATTGGCTACCATCATAGTATCTGTTAGTTTGGGGAGTAAACTGATTCGCTCGGGGGTGACTGATTTTAGGCAATCCAGTAATCTTGCGGCCGCGGTTTCCCGCGCAGACTCTAGATTTGTTGCAACTGCTGATTTGATTTCTCGATTGGTCTGGCTATCTGGGTTCTGGACATCTCTACCGAATTCATCCTTACTGTCTGGTAATCTAGCTCGTTTGATTAGACTAACTTCCTGACTCGATATTCCGAAGGCTCTCGCTACGCTCGAGTTAGTCCCTTGCGTTTCTGGATTATTTTGTAGTACTGCGATAGTATTCTTGAGGAATTGAGGAACTTCGGTAGCTCCTTGAGTTCTACCGAAATCTTTTCTCTCATCCCTCAGAACTACTACGCAGTTCTCGGCATTGGCTAAATCATTTTGGATTAGCATATGTTCAACTGCCTTGACAGTCGAGCCGGTTGTGAGGTACAATGACTCCGCAGACAGTCTATCACGAATCGATAGTCCAGTCAACTCCCGTTGAACTACCAACTATCTCAGGACAAACTATGTTAGTCAAATCCATAAATTTCTACGAGTCCCTCAATGCGTACGAGATTACCGGGTATTGCGGTCATTCGGTATTCATCGCCGCGCGGGTTTGGCAGAATACCCAGAATACCCGGACTAGTCTATTGCAGTGCAAGAACTGCGAAGATGAATATAAACTGGTAGAGCATATGCTACATATTCTCTACCTCAGAAAGATCAGACAGGAGATCAATGATGCTCAGTGAAGAAGAAGTTCTCCGTAGATTCGCTCCCATTTCCCTAACTAGCGAGCAAAACGCTAGACTCGAACAACTGAAGGCATCCGCCGCGGAGTTGGCTCTGGGCATTTTCAACAATACGAAGAACAGTCGAGAGCAGGCATTAGCCCTGACTAAACTGGAAGAAGTAGTATTTTGGTCGCGGGCCGCACTGCTTATCGAGAATCAATAACCTTGCCTGCTACTGACAGGAGAAAAAAATAATGTTTGCCAACTATCTAGACTACTGGAATACTCGATGGCAGGAACTCGATGTGAAGGCGCGGAGTCAGGGACTTGCAATGGATAGTCAGGCTATCAAGGATGTCCAGGTGGGTGCCTTGATTCAGGTAGCTACCGAACTACAGAACTCCGGACATCATGATGTAGGACTATTCCTGAAGAATTCCGGGAATAACTATGACATGAATGGGACTCTAATTGCCTGTGATATCTTTGCGATCAAGGATACCGATGCATTAGGTAACATAGCTTCAACTCAATTCGTTACCGTGGATGCTATCGTTAGTGGCATGAGTCCCAATGCAGTCCCCGCTTGGCAGATTCAGGGAATCTCCAATGGTACCTGGGTTCTACCGAGTGGAAGTAAACCGCCAGTCCCCAATCCTGTCCCTCCAGCCGATAAGCTAGATCAAATTATCTGGCTATGTTCCATTACCTACCAACAGACCGTCGAGAATCATAAACTGTTGGTGGAGATTAACGGGAAGCTAGCCTCCAGAAATGGCGCGACTCGCCAGCCTGCCAGGTAAATAAATGAGGGTCAACGAACGATTGATCATCATAATGAACAACCATTTCTACATTCGGATCTGGTGCGCGGTCCCGGATCTGACATATGGGGAAGTGGCTCAGAAGCGAATCGCCCAGCTAAGGAAAATGGGTGATGCGATGCAGAACAATGCAGGCGATTCCCAGATAGCTGAGGCATTTTCTAAGTTAGATTTCGTCAACGCTGTAGAGGTAATTGACCAAAGAAGTCGAGAAGGTATTCTAATTTACCCTGACTGGCCCTAGCATAGTATGGGACCCAAATATTTAGCCATCCGCGGGGAAGTTCGATACGGCAAATCCCGACAACGATGGGGCCCCTGCGGCGGGTGCATGGGGCCATCGTTGTGCTGATTAGGGGATTTGCCGGGGGTAGGTCGGGGCCAAGCACTACGCTTGG
>Ga0247662_1000020_pt1 | contig 30698 bp, 52 predicted proteins | sample CNK03_metaG_FD_190127 | JGI IMG/M metagenome (GOLD analysis project Ga0247662, IMG submission 190127) | Soil microbial communities from Purdue University Martell Research Forest, Indiana, United States - CNK03 | ecosystem: Environmental > Terrestrial > Soil > Temperate forest > Bulk soil... | reverse complement strand
ATTTCCACACCTGCCCGCCGTGGCGATCGACCACGTTCCACGAATTGTTCTTGTTCGTGACCCGTACCGAGTGGATTTCGTCTTCCATCAGTCGGCGATGAAGACCAGGCTGACCGAAGTGGTCGTTGAAACCGCGAACGCGCTCGCCCCGTCGAGCCACACGTGGCCCGGCGCCCCCGAGAGGATCGTGTACGTGCCGGTGACCCCGTTCGAGGTCGACACGAGCGTAAGGTTGGTGCCGGTCACGAGTCCGGTCGCGTAGTACGAGCCGACTAGGCCAGATGTGATCGACAGCGTGCTCGTGGGCGCAAGGCCGATCGTGGTCGGGATGCCGAACGATGCGCCGACTCCGAAGCCGGGGGTGTTGATCCTGTTGGTGCTCATTGGGGTTCTCCTTAGATGTTCATGTACCCGGTCAGGCCGGTCAGTTGCGACTGTGCTTTCGGCTTGGTGCAGACCATCTCGGTGACCGTCACCACCGCGCCGATCGAGCCCAACTGGAAGTTGGGCAGCGTCGACTCGAACCCAGTGAACGCGAACGCCCCCATCTTGTGCAGGTAGAGGCTCAAATACCTCGTATTCAGGAGGTACACCGTGCCTTCCGCGCAGTACGGGTCGGCGTAGAGCGGAACGCCGGCAACCTCGAGCGCCCTGAAGTGGGCGGACGCTTTTGCGTCCTTCCCCGGCGACTGCCCGACCATGTAGTTGTAGCGCTCGGCATCGGTGAAATCGGTCGCGAACGATGTCCACGTCCCGAATCCGCACACTCCAAAAGTCGGCGCTTCTCCCGTCGCCTTGACCAACTGATTGATGTAGGTGAGGAGGAAATCGCGCGTGAAGCGCCCCGCCCCGATCGAGCCCGTGTACTGGCTCCTCCACCAGCTGTTCGCAGCCGAGCGCGTGATGCCGGCGTAGGTCGTCGCGTTCGTTCCGTCGTCGACCGCACCCGGCAGCCCGACCAGCTGCTGCGCGTTGTTCGTCGAGCCACCGTTGCCGTAGAGCGCTGTCGCGAGCGTTTCGATTGCGTTGTAGGTCGCATCGTTCATCCTCGCGTCGATGATCGGCACGATGGAGTGATCGACCTGGATGAAACCCTCCATGCCGAGGAACGGAATCGGCACGATCAGGAGCTTCAGGTTGAACTGCGCGTTGTAGGCACCCTGCGTGACCGAGGGCTGAACGAACGAGCCCGTGAAGTCTCCCCACGAGGCGGTCGTGTAGGACTGGCCCTGCACCGGCACCGTGACCGCGTTCACGCCGCCGCCCGCCATCTGCGCGTTCGCAAGGAGCGCCGAGATAAGGGGCGATGACTTGTAGATCTGAACGATCATCCGAGGCAGGAACGCCCTGCGGGTGAGATACGTCAGTTCGTCGCCGATGTTGCCGGCCGGGACGATTCCAGAACCAAGAAGGGGGTTGATGGTTGCCATTTGCTACTCCTTTTTTTCTACCAGGGTTTCGCGGAGCCCTTGCGCCGCATGTCGTCGATCATCGAGTGGGCGGATTTGAGCGCCCAGTTGTCGGGGTCTTCGACAAGCCCCTCCATGCTGCCCATGTAGTCCTTCACATCGGCCGGCCCGTAGCCCGACGTGCCGTAGTTCGTCGGCTCCGCCGTCTCGCTTTGCTGCTTGAATAGTTGCGCCGCCCAGTTGTAGTCCGCTGGCAGCGTCTTCTCGGTCATCATCTTCTCCATCTTCCCGAGGTCTTCGTCGGTAAGCTGGTACTTCTCCATGACCGCGCGTTTTTGCTTGCCGAGATCCTCGGCGAACCAGCGATCGCGCTGCTCCTGCTCGAACTTCTCGCGCGCTTCGCGCTCGCCCTTTACCGCGGCCTGCACGGCTGCGTCGGTGTCGAGCTCGGGAACGGGGGTGTCGGGCGAGACTTCCTTCACGAGTCCCAGGAACCCCTTGCGGGTTTTCTGGTTGCCCGAGAGTTTCAGGGCGAGGCCGGCAAGCTGGTCGCGGGTTTCGTCGGAGAGGTTTTCGAAGACGGTTGCCATCTTTTGGCTCCTAATACTCGAACTTTTCTCGTGGGACGCTGCGGTTGCCGCGCTTTTCCCACTTCGGCTTGCTCGGCTGCGCGCCACCGCCGAGCTTCAGGTGGTTATCGGATCGCTCGGTCGAGTTATCGAACACGCGCTGGTCGGCGTGCAGCGGAGCGTTCACGAACTGATCGTTCGGCTCGGTCGCGCAGGCGGCATCCGAGCGGCGCTTGACGACCGGCGTGAATAGCTTGGAAACGGCCATCTAGACCCGCCCCTTCTTCGCGGTCGGGGTCTTCTGGATCGGCATGACCGAGGCGCTGTCGGGCTTGACCGTGCTCGGTCCGCTGAAGCCCGACACGTCCGGGTAGGCAGGCGGATTGGCGAACTGGCCTTTGTCCATCGACTTTTTGCCAAGGCCGGCGCCCGAAGTGTTGGGCTTGAAGAGACTGGAATCGGACATGAGTAACTCCTACATTGCGGGTTGAGGGGCTGCACCGCCGGGAGGGCCGGCCATCGCCTGCGCCATCGGGGATTGCTGCTGCGTGCGCGCCATCTCCTGAATCTGGGCGGGCACGAGGTCTTTCGATTTCTGCCGGTTGAACGCCTTGGCGAGCGCGGTCATCGCCTTCAGGACCGCGGCGCCTTCTTCCGTGTTCGAGCCAAGGGTGGGAAGAGCCTGCTCCATCAGCTGCATTGCGGTTTCGACCTGCACGATGCCCATTTGCTTTGCGCCGTCGTTGGGCGAGGGCTGCGCCATCGGGGCGCCTTGCGGGCCTGCGGGCGTTTGCGGTGGTTGGGGTGCGCCTGCGGACATCTGCGGCATCGGCATCATGCCGCGCATCATTGGAAGATGCAGCGATGTTGTCTAGGGAGAGAAGCGAGGGCGCTTGGAAGGGTAGGTCCGAGGAGAGGAGCGCCCTCGCTTCGTTCGATCAGTTACTTCTTCTTGCGACCACGCCGGCCTCTGCGAGCCATGACGATCTCCTTAGAAAGCCGGCCGCCAACGGGGCCGTGTCCGCCTTCGCGCGTTCTGGGCGCGATTTTGGGTATCTATACGCTACGCAATTTCTTTTTGCTAGGGTCCATGCCAGCCGCGATCATCTGCTGCATCTGTTCCGCGCGCTGCTTCTCCAACTTCTCCTGGCGCTTAAGGAGCAACTGCAGCTTCGGCGGCTTGGTGAGCTCCAAGCACGAGCGCTTGTCTATCACGCCGAGTTTCGTTAGCCCCATCGCAAGCTGCACGTGATCGTCGACGAACACCGGGCTCGCCGAGTGAGCATCGACATGCACCTGGTAGTCGTCGGTAAATTGCGCCGCGGTGAACGGACCCTTTGCGGTTTTGTACTTGTGATCGTCTTTTTTCTGCATCATCTTCATGGTGAGGTGCCCGATCTCCTCGAGCGACTTCTCCACGGTCTGAGCCCGCGCCTTGATCCTCGCCGACCCGAGTTTCGCAAGCGTGTCGGTCTGCGCCTTCGAGCGAACGCCCGACTCGCCCTTTCCCTGCAGCACGTCCGAGAGCCCGGATATGTCGTTGAACATGGACTGGATCATGTAGATCTCTTGAAAGAGATCGGTCGGTAGCTCGGGCGAGAGTTTCTCGACCTTGGCGTTCGGCGTGGGGTCGGAAATCCACGCACCGGGCGAGCCAAAGGCCGCTGCCTTCTCGTCGTTCAGCCCGCCGAAGCCAGAGAATGAGGTCGGCGGGTCGGCCTGCAGGGTGAGAATGCGCCGAATCTCTCGCAGGCGCTCCGAAGTCCAGTCCTGCAGGCGTATCAGCCCGACGATCTCCGACCAGCCGAAGAAGTAGTTGTACAGCCGGTTCGGGCAGATGTGAACGAACGGGTGCTCGCCCTTGATGCCAAGGAGGTTCCCGATGTCCTTGCGGCCGTAGATGACGACGCCCGGCGCTGCGATCGTGATCGTGCGGTAATCCTCTGCATCGTCATCCCACACCCAGGTTTCGTACATGTCGACCTGATCCTCAACCGTGCTCGGCTTGTACTGCAGCTGGTTGAAGAGCTCGGGTATGTTCACGATGCCGCGCGTCGAGGAAGTCGACATGTTCGCCGGCCCCGCCACGATGATATTCTTGATCGACTCGGGAAATGCGTCCTGCTTCATCACCGGCACGGCCGATACGCGCCGCATGATGTCGGCTGCGTTAGGGAGCACCGATACGCGGCGCCGAAGCTCGTTTTTTCCGACCGTGTACTGGTGCGTGAACGCTTCCTGGTCGTCAAGGTCGGGGAGCGATTCATCGAGCACGCCGATATTGTGCGGCTCGACCATGTAGGGCTTGAGTTGGAATGGATTGGTGCGCGGACGCAGTTTCAGGAACGTCGAGTTGTACACGAGCGCCCAGGTGAGCGCTTCCTTGTACTTGTCGGCGATGCCGTAGTCGTGGAAGTTCATGTTGAGGCGGTGCCCGATCAGTTCGGCCTGCTCATACACCGGGTCTTCCACGTTCTGCACCGCAACCTCGAATTCGACGGTGGCCTGCGAGTACAGGTACGCCGTCAGAAGGTCGAGGTGGGGGTAAATCTTGCCGTAGGGCGCCTGGTTGCCGTCCTGCGCGCCGAACAGGTAGTAGTGCGAGAGTCCTTGATAGGCTTGCACGCGCTCGCGCTGCGTGCTCATGCACTTGCCGACGACTTCTGCGGTGAAACCGTCCAAGTCCTTGTCGTCTATCTTCACTTGGCCCTGACCTTCTGCCAGGTGCGCGGGCCGCCCATTGCGCGAATCTGGGGAAGCACGCCCGAGAAGTTGTCGGCGGTGTTACCGAGACGCGCGAGCGCCTGCATCACCTTCGGGTCGCCGCCTGCAAATTGCGCTGGCGGTGCGTCCGCAGCGGGGCGCGAAGCCATCACCGAGCCGTTCTTGTTCGAGATGTCGCTCATGCCGTAGTCGTTGGCGAGGTTCTTCAACTCGCGGTCGATGATCGCGGACTTCCCGACGCTGATGCCGGGCGGGGTGAGGAACGCGCGCTCTATTTCTACTCGCGAGCAACGCGGGCATTGCGGGTCCGGGTCCGAAGACTCGAACAGCGTCTCGCAGTCAAGGCACCTGTATTCCTTAATCACCACCGGGCTGATAATCGGGGTCGGGGTCCGTTTTGTCTATCCTGACGAGCTTGTACTTGGCGAGGTGGTGCGGGTCGCACCACTGCTCGGGGTCTTCGAGGAAGTTCCACAGGTAGTTGTAGATCGGGTTCACCGTCTTCCAGTATTTGTGCTCTGGCTTGAAGGGCACGGCATCCTTCACGCGGAATATTTCGCCGGAATTCATTGTGTAGAGCCTTCCGACGCCGCAGACGATGCGTGTCTGGTAGATCATGGGGGGGAGCGTGTCGCCCGCCCACCACACGCGAAGGATCGCCCCTTTCGTCTTGACGATCGAGTACAGGTCGCTCTTCGTCTTGATGAGCCTGCCGCGAAAGACGATCAGCGTCTCGCTTCGGAGATAGCTACCCTTCGCGGGGAAGACCGCGGGCCTGTGCCTTCTTTTTACTTTTCCAGTAGTCCGCCCCGTCCGAGAACGCGATGTCACCGCCGGTTTCCTTCTGGAATCTCAGGCGAAGATGCTTCTTCGCCCGCCAGTGCATCTTCTCGAGCAGCCACTTCTGCCGGTCGAGCGGCCACATCGCGATGTCCGCGATCGGGAGCGATTTCTGATCGTAGTAGTGGTAGAGCTCGTAGCTCAGGTTCTCGATGCGAGCAAGGAGCCGCGAACCCTTGACGTGCTTGTGCAGGTCTTTCGCATCGAGGTAGGCATCCAGGCGCCGCAGCACTGTTTCGGTAGCTTCCATCTTCAGCGCTTGCCACAGTTGGGCGTTCGAGCACCGCGAATCCTCCGAAATCTTTATGCGCGGAAGCCGCTTCCTCCAGATTAGGTCGATCAACTCCCGCTTGATTTGCCCTGCCGATCTCACTGTTTCCTGAAATCCGCTATTTTTCGATCGTCTATTTTTTTTATCCTATTATTAGTCTTGGCCAATTCATTGCTGAATTTTCCTCCCTCTCGGGATATTGCTAATCCCTGCACCATCAGGATTTTTTTCGCTCTATTAAACAATCCATCCCAACAAGCGTTGGACGCTAATTTATTGGATATACCGAGCATCACACGCACTCTAACAATGTAGGGGAACCATTGCTCACCCGGAAATAAGTCCGCGACTCTCCCCCAACTAGCGTCGGCTTTCCAGCACTCAACAAAAGCTATCGCTTGTTCTTCTGTGAACCTGAGAATTTTGTTCATTTCATCGTGATGCCGGCGACCTTGAGGTAGTTCATTACCTGGCGCTGCATCTGCCCTATCGTGTGCGGCCCCGACTGCTCGCGGGCGTTCTCGATCGCGTAGGTGCGCCGCTCGGCGGTAAGCCAGCCCTTCACGTTCTGAATCCAGATCCAGTGCGCAAGGGCGCCGGCGAGCACGCGATCATCCTTGCCGCGCCCCGAGGCGGCGATCGAGCCCTCGTCGTTCACTACCGTTCGCATCTCGTTTATGCACTCTGTCGAGCGGATTTCCATGCGGCCTACCTCGAACGAGTCGCGGTATGAGTTCATAATCGCGCGCTTCACGTACTCGTCCATCTTCGTGTGCATCGCCTTGCCGGGCCCCTGTAGCGCGGAGTCGGGGCGCATCCAGAAGTAGTGCTTGATCGCGGGGAGCACGTCCTGCAGCGTGCGGTTCTCGCCGACCGCGATCTGGGAAGCCGAGCGCTGCAGGTGCATGAGCTCGGTCGTGACGGCGCCGCCTGGGCCGGTGATCTCCAGGTTCAGCCAAACATTTCTAAAAGCTCCCCCAAGATGAGCCAGTATCCAAGCAAATTGATAGGTAGTGATGTCAGGAGTGCAATACTCTGCCACTTGGATGAGCCGATCCGCGTAACACCGAAAAAGGGAAAGCGCAAAACGATCGGCGTAGTCGCTCGACCCGTAAGCAGGGTCCGCGCCCATGACGTAGATGCCGTCCGGCCGCGGCTCTTCCCAGACCTTGAGCTCGGCGTTCTGTGCGTTCGTCTTGTGAAGCTGCGTAAATTGAAACTCCGAACCCGTAACGTACCTGTAGGAATCATATTTCGCCCTCTTCGTTTCGAGATAGACCTTGGTGAGCCTCTCGCCCGTGAAGAATTGCGAGCCCGCGACGACGAAGGCTTCGTCCTCGGTCGCGGGGTACTCCTGGCGCATCTTCAGTTCGTCGTCTTTTTTCTGCTCCGAGAGGTGCCAGCGATACCACGCGATCTGCCCCGGCGTGATGTCGAAATCGTAGAACTGCTTGATCTTCTTGACCCAGACGCGCTCATCGCCCGAGAGCCCTTTCGCTTCGTCCCAGTAGACTTCGTACTCCTTGTCGCCCGGCGCGAAGCAGTAGTCTTCCTTGCGCCACCAGCCGATAAAAATGAATTTTTGCCGGATCGCACGCTTTGCAACCATGCATGCGTCGTACCATGAGTTAAAGCCGTTTGCAGTGCTTTCAAAGATATAGAGTCGTTTAGGATTCTTCTCAGCAAGCGAGGAGGATAGAGTGTCAAGGCCGTCTTGGTCAGCATAGAAGCCGCACTCGGTAGAGTGCAGGAAGTTGAGCGCCTTTGCGCGGCCGAGCGTGTCATTGGAAGTCCTCGTTCCGGCGACCATGTACTGAAAGTCGCTTCGGTTCTTGAGCACAAGCTGGTAGCGGTTGTGGGCCTGCACCGGCATCTTCATGTTCTTCGGAAGGTGCTGGATGTAGCGGCTGATCGTGTCGCGGAACTTCTCTTTGTTCGAGTCGTTATCGAAGAGGAGCCCACCCTGAATGCCGGGGTGCTGGAATCCCCAGTATAGGTCGAGCGCGATCGAGACTGTCGTGATGCCCAACTGCCGCCCTTTGAGGATCACGAAATGCCGGATGCCGCGCTCGAGTCCTTCTGCCACCTCGGCGATGAAATACTTCTGGCAGCCGTTGAGTGCGAGCGGCACGATGCCCTGCTCCTTGGAGTCGATCTTCAACTCCATGCAGAACTTCTCGAACCGCTCCTGCCACTTCATTTGTCTCGGCTCACTCGAATAGCTAACATCCCGAGAATAAGTCCACGGCTCCAATACTGTCGCCCCTGCGGAGTGGTGAATTCATTCCAGTGGATGCCAATCGAGAATTGGTCAAATAGAATCTCAAACCATATCCCGAATGGCCTAGCTGGATCAGGCCATTGGATTTCAAAAACGATCAACGGGAAGCGCTTCCCGTTGACTCTCAACCACTCGTCCAATTTCACCGCTTCCTCAGTTTCGCGAGGCCGTACTTGCCATCGATGCGCCGGATGTCCACATCCTGGTGGATGAATACTTCCTCGTACACGTCGAAGTTCACTTCCTCCAGAATGTCGAACCCCACTTTATCGAATTCGGCGCGAAGCCACGGCCACGAGTAGATGCGGTGCAGGTTGAAGATCATGCCGGACTGCTCGGCAACGAGGCCGACACCAAGGTACGCTATTCCGCCTTGCGCGAGTACGCGGTGGATCTCGCGCAGCATTTTCCGGTCGCCGTCGATGTCGAGATCGTCACCATAGCGTCCATCGCCCACGTGCCCCATGACCCAGAACGAGGTCACGATCGTCCATTTGCCATCTGGAAACGGCAGCGCCGTGGCAGTGCCCTGCACCCATTCGAGGCCCATCGTGTCTGCGTCATCGTGGCCGCGAACGTCGAGCACCGTCAGGTTGACGCCGGGGAAACAAGCAAGCGCCGCGTTCTGCACGAGCGGCGAGCCGATGTCTAGAATAGTTGGCCCCTGTTTCAAATCTCGCATCACGTACTGCATGCCGGTGATGTATGGATGCGCCCTCGGGTACTTGTCGGCGCGGCCCGTCTCGCCATCGCCACGCAGTCTTTGCGTGAGCAGCACCACGGCCCAATCCGGTCGAGCGAGAGAAAAGTTCTGAATATGGGACATCTCCTCTTCGCTCGCCTTCACCTGCGGCAACTCCTTCTGCACGTCCTGGCTGGTCTTCGTGGTAATCATCGGGCCACGTCCTGCTTCACGCGCTCGAAGACCGAATCCCAGTCCATGAGCCGGGGCTGCCGGTAGAGTTTCACGCTCTCGTACCACTGCGTTTCCTCGCCCGTCATCCCCCAACGAAAATCCGGAACGTAGGGCAAGAGCAGCCACGTCGGGATGCCAAGGAACCCGCCCATGTGCGCAATCGCAGTGTCGACGGTGATGATGAGCCGGATGCGTTTTTCCACGATGCGGCAGGTTTCCAGCCAGTCGCGGGACTCTTCCACGAGGTATTTCACGAAATCCGGTTTTTGGTCGAATCTGCCGTATCCGAGGCAAAGCAGCTTTTTGCCCAAAACCTCGGAAATCGGCCCAAAGCGCTCAACCGGCACCGTGCGCAAATGGTCGGCTTTGTGCGTGGGCGAGCCGTACCAGCAAAAACCGACGCCCGTGCCTTTGTGCTCCCTTTTGGGCGGCCGCACGTAATCCTTCGGCTTTATCAGGCGCGGCAGGCACATGATGTTCACGTGATAGTCGAAATCGAGGCGCGGCGGTGCGTCGTGCGGCCACGGGATGCACTTCGGAAAATAGTGCTTGAACCACGTCATCAGCGGGCGCTGGCAAAAGACGTAGACTTTCTTCGCCCTAGCGATCAGGTAAGGCAGGTAGCCCGAGAACTGGATCGCGTCGCCCCAACCCTGCTCGGTCCTGACGGTGATGACCTTGCCGGTCACATCCTCGCCGTTCCAGTATTTCTCCGCGTTCGGGAAGGTTCCGGTGACACCCGGCACCTGCAGGCGCCACTTCATCAGATCCCATCCTTCCTCGTGGTGCCCGCCAAGGAGTGACATGATCGAGAGGTGGTGATAGAAGTCCGGGCGCGGATCAATCGCGATCGCCTCGCGAAAGTGTACGAGCGCTTCTTCGATGCGGCCCTGCGAGACGATGGCGACGGCCAAGTCGTGAACGACCTCGGGGGTGAGCTCGAGCGTAAGCGCCTTGCGGTAGTAGCCTTCGGCGCGGTCGAACTGGCTCTTCAGGAACGCGCAGTCGCCGGCCATCTTCCAGCCGAAGTAGTTCGATGCGATGCGTAGCGAGCGGTCGATCAGTTCTTCGGCGCCATCGAGATCGCCGCGACGCATCTTGAGCATCGCGCGCATTTGCAGTGCCGCGCCCGAATACTTGTTCAGGCCGCCTTCTAGCGAGAGGCGGAAGGCTTCTTCGAGCTCGCCCCTCGCGAGGATGCGAGCGGTCAGTTCCTCCTGCACGACCGTTGTTTTCGCATCCACCGCGGCGGGTACGAAGGTTACTTTTGGTTGTTCTGCAGTGGCTCCCATAGTCTTCCTTGTTTACCGCATCCTTTTGTGAAGTTTCGTTCGTTGGTACAAAGGCAGCGCCCCGTCACCATGTCGCGCGTGACCGCATCGGGGTGCTTGCACACCGGCTGCTGCGTGACCGTCATGGGGCCGAGGTAGACCTGCGCCTGCGGCCCCTCGTAGTGGCGGCATTCGATGCAAACCTTCACTTGTCGGTCGCGCTCTGGTGAATATAAACGCTAGCACGCTCGCGTTCCGCAAGCATGGCGTCCGCCAAGCGGTAGCAGTTATGTGCAATATTCGTATCTGAATACCCGGAGCCAACGACATGCAACGCAGCCGCTGCGAAGTAGTCGCGCAGTGTCATGTCTTTCGCTTCTAATGCGACTGGATTCGGATGCCATGTGCATGTGGTTACTGTTTGCTCTTCCATTGCGTTCTCCTCAATGCAAGAGGCTCGGCGGGTCGATTTCGTCTGCGACCGAGCGCAGCATCATCGCGATCTGCGCCTTCGCGATGCCGACGTTCCTGAACGTGAGCGCAAGCTCGCGAAGCGCATCCTCCGACTGCTTCATCACCGCGGCCTCCATCTCGGGAGAGGCGAAATTCATATGATCCCCGGCATCCAGCGCTTGTTGTGCATGTTTTTCCTTTCGGTGTACCAGCCGACCGCCTGGTTGATGAGCATCTGCGTCATGGCGTTGCGATCGAGCTCGTGCTGCATCGGGTAGAGGTGGTGCGAGCGCGCCGCGGTGAGAAGGTAGAGCTCGAACAACTGGAATCGGTTCAATTCGTTCACGCGCGTCATCTCTTCCAGGTCGCCCTTCAGTTCTGCGGCGCGCATCTTGCCCTGGAAGCCTATGTTTTCGTTGTCGGCGGCCATGTAGTGAACGTGCTGCGGGTCGGCGATGACGTAGTAGCCCTTGTCCAGGCTCGCGAGGAACCCGAGGTACACATCCAGCGTGCAGGGGACGTCGAGCTCGGCTTTTTCGAGGAATTCGCGCGAGTAGCCCCAGATGGTGGAACCGTAGGCGAGGCGAGAAAGGCCGATGCCGGCCGTCACGTAGCCGGTCATCGTCGGATAGCCGGTGATGGCGACTTCGCCGGGGCGCTCGGGGTTCTCGAACTTCATCGTCGTCGCGATGCCGGAAGTGGATTGGCCTTCGCTTTCCAATCGCGTGAGCGCGGCCATGCAGACCTTGATGCGATTGGGGAGCGAATAGTCATCCGACGAGCACTGGAAGATCCAATCTGCCTCGGTCTGGCCGACCATCCACTTGAGCGCGCGGTTGACGGCGATCATCGAGGCTTCGGTCGGCTCGTTGTTCTCAAGGTAGCGCACTTCGTGGTGTCGGCCCGGCGTATTTGCAAGGACGCTCTTGATCTCGTCGCGCGAATTATCGGTGGATGCGAAGTCGGCGATGATGATCTCGCACGGGTAGGTCTGCGCGATTGCTGCGCGAAGGCAGCGCGCGACGAATCGCCCCTTGTTACGGTTGTTAATTAGAAACGCTGGCTTCATGTGAGTCTGAGTTTCCTTTCGACAGCGCGCTTGGCTTCCTCCAGAGAGAGATACATTTTTCTCTCCATGCTGTCGTGACTACCAAATGTGCTTTCAATAAGAGGGTGGTAACGAATTGCGGTCTTGTTGCTATTCCAGTATCCCGTTCGCACTCGATATACCCACGCGATGATGTTTACCGGACCGCGCAGGCGCCATTGTCCTTCGTGCCAATGCTTCTCCCACCGCACGTTCATCTTCATTGCATCTTCCGCAGCGCGAGCATGAGCCGGTGGCCGAGCGCAACTTGCGACTCCTCGCTTTGCTGCATGGTCATGTCCTTCAGGTACTCGGTGACGGTGAAGACCTGCATCCCGATCTGCTCGGCGGCGTCGATCGCCATCAGGATGTTGGGCGAGCGCCCCGATCCCGAGAGCGCGATCAGGATGTCGTCAGTCTCGCCGAACACCTTCACCTGCTGCTCGAACACGCGGAGGTATCCGTAGTCGTTCGCGACTGCGGTGAGCGTTGCAACGTCGGTGAGCGCGTGGGCGCGAACGCCCGCAGCAAAGAGATCGTTCGCGATGTGCATGGCGTTTGCAGCCGAGCCGCCGTTCCCGATCAGGTACACGTGCGCGCCGGATTCTTTCGCACCGACGAGAGCGGCGAGCAATTTTTCTTCGTCGATCACGAGAGAACCTGAAGGATGCGGGACGAGGACATGTCCTCGCCTTCGATTTTCGCCATGTCGACGAACATCATCTGGATGCCCTGCGATCTCACCCAATCCTCCTCCTTGAAGGTGCCCTTCGATGCGAGCCCCTTCACATAGATGTCGGGGCGCACCATCTCGATCATCTCCTGCACGGCCTCGTGCCCTGCGCCGTCGACGACGACGATCTCATCGACGTAGCGGATCGCGCGCATCTGCTCGATTCGCTCTTCCAAAGAATGAATCGGGCGGTCGAAGCGCTTGTAGAGCTTCACCCACTTATCGGCGAGCAAAGACACGACGAGCGCATCGCCCAACTGGTGCGCACGCCGCAGCAGTCGGAAGTGCCCGATGTGCAGGATGTCAAATACGCCATGTGCCAGAACGGTTTTCACGCAAGGAACGCCGCGTTCGCGGGCGCCGGCGTGATCGGGAACGTGACCTTGCCTTCGAGGTAGCGATAGAGCCAGTCGTTCGTCACGTTCTGCATGCAGTCCGAGGGGCAGCGTTTTCTCGGGTCGAATTCATCCGAGCCGATGTACTTCATCACCTCCCAGTAGCGATCGGACGCGAAGATGTCGCGCCACCGTTCCTGCGTGATGTTGCCGATGTGAAACGCGCGCCACTTCTCGTTGAAAAGAGGCCCGCACGGGGCGATCAGGCCATTACCCGACATCTGCAGCGCGAACGGCGGCCCGAAGCATTTCGAGTACGCGCGCTCGCCCTTGTGCTTCAGCTTATTCCACTTGACGACGATCTTCGTCGTGTCGTCTGAGAGCGATTCGCACTCGAGGAGAGTGTCTCGGATGCGCTCGTAGCCGGTGTAGTCGACGTGAATCGAGTTATCCATGTGCGTGTCGACCCAACAGTGCTTGATGATCGCGTAGTGAACGCCCAATTGTTTCGCGAGTTTCGCGAACGGAAGCAACTGGTCTGACTGGTCGGGGTCGCACACGAGGTTCATGTTCGTCACGCACTTCCAGCCGTTCGAGCGAACGAGGCTGACCGCAGTTCGGATGTTCTCGATCACGATGTCGTAGACGGGCTGCTTCAGGCCCATGATCTCGGCGTAGCGTTTTTTCTCGCCAGCGGAGAAGTTGACGCGGAAGGAAAGAAGCCGAGGGAGGATGCGCTCGAGGACGGGCCGCGTAGTCGCAATGCCGTTCGTGCCGGCGCCGATCTGGATGCCGAGATCGGTTGCGCGCTCAACGGATTCCGCGTACCACGGCACCATCGTCGATTCGCCGTCCGAGATGTAGTTCATGGCGAGGACGCCCATTTCGGCGGAATCCTCGAGGAAGTTCATTGCGTGTTCGCGCGTGATGATGCCGCCCTCGGAGGACTGCGTTTGCGCCGCGCAAAAGTAGCACGCGGCCTGGCAGCGGCGTGTCCACGCTACATCGACAAAAATAGGCGCTACTCTTTCTCCCCTTGCCCACGCCTCGACGCGCTCCTTGTGGTAGCCGATGTTGGTTCCGTCGAGTGCGACCTGGCGCTCGCCTATCGCGGTGGTTGCGGTGTAGTCGAAATCGGTGCTCATAGGGATTCCCGTTGTTGTGGCGTCATCTTGATGCGGAGTTTTGAGTCGTCGCCCTGCAGCTTCTTTACGACGCGAACGTCCAAGCCGGTCGCAGAGCGCAGGAACACTTCGAGCCGCAGGAGCGCGACGCCCTGCACGCTCGTCGGGATCTCGGGCGCAAACGTGACGAGCACTTCGAGTCCCTTCATGGCGAGAGCTCATCAAGTTGCGCGTACACGGGATTGCCGTCCTTCATCTGGTAGCCGATCTTGGGTACGAGCGGCTGCTCTGGGTCCATGAAGAATTCGACGAGCGCGGGGCCTTTCTCCGCGAAGAGTTGCGGAATGGCGGTTTTCGCATCGGCCCACGAGTGGATGTCGCACGCGGGGATGTCGAGTGCGTAGGCGAGCTTGCGATACGAGGGGCACGAGAGGCCGCTCATCTTGTCGACGCCCGCGTACATCATGCCTTGCGCTTTCTGCGTGTGCTTGAGCATCAAGTAGCCGTCGTTCGAGAAGACGATGATCTTCACCGGCAGCTGGTGATGCGCGATGGTCTGCAATTCCTGCAGGTTGAGCATCATTCCGCCGTCGCAAGAGAGACATAAAACGGGTCCCCGTCCGGTGGCAAACGATGCTCCGATGGCGGCTGGTAGAGCAACGCCCATTTCACCGAGGCCCCCAGAGGTGAGAAGTCGCTGCGGAGGTTTGATTTTGAGCGACTGAAACGCAGATGTGAGCGCAGTGCCCATGTCCGTGACGACAATCGCATCTGGCGCAAGGTGTTCTGGGAGAGCATGGATGAACCTGTAGGTGTTTGGGTGTCCGTTTACGTCTACATGGGCGGAATCGAGCCAAGGGTACTCCGCTTTCCACTTCCTGCACTGCGCGAGCCAGTCTGCGAATTCGTGCGCGGGGCCGGGTGCGAGGAGGATCTCGATCGCGTTCTTCGCGTCCTGCCGCAGGAACGTGCAGCCGGGGAATTTCTTTGCTTCGGCCTCGTCGATGTCGGCCATCATGAGGAGTTGATCTTTGCGCAGACCGTGGTGCCCGATCGTGAAGGGCGAGAGCCTGCAGCCGATCGCGACGATGGCATCGGCGTTATAGAGCACCTTGTTCGCGCACCTCTGTCCGTAGACGCCGGGGCGGCCGAAAGCGTTTTCGTGGTCGGGGTCGACCATATCGGCCGCCTGCCAGGAGCAAAGGACCGGGACGCCGAGATCGAGCAGGCGCGGAACGAGGTGGGCGGCGCCCGCGGCGCGAACGCCGTGCCCCACGATAATGACTGGCCGCTCGGACTCAAACGGTCGCATTCTGGATGTCCTTCGGGATGTCGACCCAGACCGGCCCCTGGCGGTGCTCGAGCGCGACACGTATTGCGGTTTCGATCACGAGCTCGGCGTACTCGGGGTTTCGCAGCCGATCGGAGTGTTTGGTGAAATGCGACGCAACCGCACTCGAGTCGAACCCCTGCAGTCCGAGGATGCGCGTTCTGCCGTCTATGTGGGCAAGCTTTTCGTTTCCGGATAGAACGAGGAGCGGGATGGAGTCCATGTAGGCGGCCATGACGCCCGTAATCGCGTTAGCCGATCCCGCTCCTGAAGTGACAACCACGGGTGCGAGCTTGCCGCACACGCGGTAATAGTAGGTCGCGGCCATCGCGGCGGCCTGCTCGTGGTGAACGCAGACGAGCGTTAGGCGCCGGTAGAGCGCATCGAAGAGCGTGGCGTTCCCTCCGCCCACGATGCCGAAGGCGTGCGTGATGCCGCGGGCGACCAAAAGCTCGGCGATGGTGTCGGCTACGTTCACGTCTTCGCTTCCCACAACTTTCCTTCCGGCCCGCATGGGCCGTGGATACGAATATTGCGACAAGTATTACTGCGGTGGAGTGTTGCTCCGTCCACCGGATCGACGCGCGTTTCCGTAGGAGCCAGCCGACAGCGATCAATTAACAAGCCGAAGCGATGCTTGCAGTTTTTGCAAAGTCTCTCGCTCATCCGAAAACCTCCTGTTCAGTAACGACCGCAGTTCCGAACCTCGAGACGGCAACGCCGGCGGCCTTGTTCGCGTACCTCGCCGCGGTGATATAGTCCAAGCCCCGGTCAAGGGCGACGGCAAACGCGGCGATCGCGGTGTCGCCCGCGCCCGTGACATCGTAGACTTCCTGCGCCGCGGCCGCGATGTGGTGCGACTCGCCACGCGTGAATAGCGTCATGCCCTCGCCTGCGCGCGTGAGGAGGATTGCCTTCAAGCCGAGGTCGGCGCGGAGCTTCTCTGCCTTCTCGGCGAGGCGGGATTCGGAGGACCACCCGCCGACCATCTCGCGCATCTCGTCGAGATTTGGCTTTATCACATCGGCGCCGCGGTAGCGATCGTAGTCGTGGCCCTTTGGGTCGACGAGGATGGTCTTTTGCTTCTCGCTTGCGAGCGTGATGAGATCGTAGACGTTCGATAGCGCCCCTTTGGCGTAGTCGGAGAAGACGACGATGGATGCAGATTCAAGCGCCCACTTGAACTGCTCGAGCGGCACCGGCTCCTGCGGGTGATCGAAATCTGCCCGGCAGACCTGCTGCGCGCGCCCGATCATGCGGATCTTCCTGATCGGGTTCTCGGCGAAGGACGGCGAGTAGAGCCCCGAAACTATCGCTCCCATGGCCGATGCGTTCTCGCAGACATTCTTCGCCGCGCCGTGGCGCCGCTCGACGCGAAGCACCTTCACGACGGGGACGGGCGCTTCGGGAGAGATGCGGGAGACTTCGCCGTGCCAGTATTCGTCTACCATCGCATCGCCCGCAACGAGGATGCTCACCCTATTTCCCTGAGAATTCTTCTTGCTTCCTGAAGTAAGTGCTGCTCACCGAAGAACTTTCCGCGCTCAAGCTCGGCGAGCCAGAGGAGGTGCGCTGCCCGGTCCAGCTGCGCGGCCGAGAACTTCCCTTTGATCGAGAGCACGGCCTGCGCGTATCGATCCTGCGAGAGTTCCTGCTGGTAGGTCATGCTGCGCGATCTTCGATCACTCGATTTCCGCCCTCTGCCCGCAGATCCCCCAGACGGTCGAGATCGTCACGCTGAGTGTGTGAAGCGCCGGCGCAAGCCAGCCGGGCGTTGGAAGGCGCCACTTGGGCCAGCGCGCTTCCTTGTCGGCGATCGTGTTGCCGGTCCCGCGCCTTTGAACGTACTGAGCCCGATTGCAGTAGTAGGCGCGCTCGCGTAATCCCTTATCGAGCCTTCGTTCCCGCTCTATTCCGAATAATTGCTCCTCGGTCACGACGCGAAGGACATTCCCAAGATGATCCTTTCGCGCGTGGCCGTTTATCTTCACGATCCCGTCACCACCTGGCGCACCGCATTCACAGCGCGGGGCTTGGGCTTCCTGTACTCCCGCATGTAGAGCTTCTTCTCGCCCCGGCGCTTCCAGTAGTGCTCGAGCACTTCTTCCGCCTTCACCCGCGCAATCGGGAAACTCAACACCACCGTCAGCGTGTGCTGCATGGATCAGCCTTGTAACGCTTACAGTGCACGGCGTCAAGTTCCACGTGAAACCTGGTAGGCCACGCCGGCCTCGAACCGGCAACCTCTCGGTTAAGAGCCGAGTGCTCTACCCGCTTGAGCTAGTGGCCTGGTGGTGCCCAAAGCCCGACGCTGCGCACACGCTCGGAGAAGCCAACAGACAGGCCACCAGGCTTTGGACGATGAAGAGTGTAGCAGTTACCTCCGCTCTTTTTTGGGTACCAGATGGTGGGTGCCGACGCCTCACAGCGCCCATGTCCATCGCACCGACCATCCCAAGGTCAGTAAGCGCTCACCCAAGGCATTTGACATAATGACCATTCTAGGTTGTGCGACCGCACAATCCAGCAGTATCAAGAGCTTACGCTAGGTGCGGTCCACCATGCGGCATTTGAGGCCAAAGAATGAGATAATTCCCAGTCAAACCCGAGCTCCATGGTTCCACGTGGAACCCAGTGCGACCTACTAAATATGGGCTCGAATGCGCGTTTGAGGGCGTCTAAGGCTACATTTAGTGCTTGAGGTGCTGCAGGGCAGGTGCGAGGCGCGCCGCGTGTTGGACGTGGGCGTTCAGTAGCGCGGCAGCGTACTGCGAGGATCGTTTACAGTCGCCTGAGCGCGGCGCCTCAGTCCGCCGGCACCCCAAGGTGCCATGGCGGATCTGCAAGGCGCCGGGCGCGCTCCTGCAAGGGTTTAACCATAGGTTTAGCCCGCAGGGTCGGTAGCCTTTGAAGCGCTTTCGAAGCCTCTATCCGTCGATTCCCTTCGCGCGGCACCCTCTCGGGTCGCTACTGGCGGGTTACATGGGAATTCCGGGTTGCGTGCCGATTGTCTTCGCCGGCGGCCGGATTAGGACGGTTTACGCTGGGGTGCTCGAATACCCACTCCTACCAGCGATCCGGGTCCCGGCTTGTCTCGGGAGATCAGGCGCAAGGGTTTGCCCGCCCTCGCTTCGGGTTCTCAATACCGCTCTAATCGTTGGAAGGCTCGGAACCTTCTTCAGGCCGTAGAACCCCGGCCCTTTGATTTGCATCCTTCGCAAGACAATGCTCGCCGTACAGCGCCCGTTGGGCAGGGAGCCTATCGCGAGCCTTATGCTCTCTCTGATCGATTCTGAGCGCTCGCGGCGCACCACGGCAGCCCACTCTGTTCTCGCATCACAGACCGCCGCAACATGCCGCAGGTGCTCGATCAGGGCTGCAGCCCAAGGTTCATCCAGCTTTGCCACATGGGCAATGATTGCTGGCACATGCGGCCGCAGCTTAGTTTTCATCATCACTTCCGGGTTCCCGACTGTATGGGGGTTCGCCGACAGCCTGCCGGGCGAATCTAAGCGCTATGGGCGGATATGTCTCGCCGAGCGCATGGCGGTCTAAGATCCGCTGCGCCCAGTCGCGACCGGGCTCGCTCGAGCCGCCTCGAGCTAGCTTTTGCAGCCTTGCCGCTATGTCTGAAGGTGAAATGAAAAACCCCCAAGTCGGCGGGGTGGAATTCTGCGGAGGGTTCGCAGCGCCGATGACCCGGCTCCCGCCCACTTGGGGGTTCGATACCACTCATACAGCGAATTCCACTTCGCGCCGCTATTCTCCCGTAGCACTTACTATCTTGTCAAGCGGGCGCCGCCGCCGCCCCCGGACCGCGCTTGTAATTGCAGCTCGCGCACACCGGCTCGACCGCCAGCGGCTTCGCGTAGTCTCGGTGATCGTAGAATTTCGCCGGCCGCCCGCAGTCGACGCACAAGAGCGTTCTAGGGTGCGAGAGAACGCCACGCTTTATCGCACGCTGCACTTTTGATCCAGCAGTACCGTGCCCTCGCTTCGCCAAGCAGGCGAGGCAATACATCGCCGACCGATGCCGATTAGTTGGCTTCCCGCAGTAGCAGCAGACTTTCATATTGTTGTTGCAACTTACCACAATCTGTGGCAGGATGCAATTTATGGCAGGCAGACAATCAGCAGCAACCGAGAACGCCGTCAGGGCGTACAAGCCCGGCGATTCGGTCTATTTGGTCGCCGCGCACTTCGGCATCAGCCCATCGACTCTGTATCGTGCGCTGCGCTGGATTAACGGACGCAAGAAACGAAAGAGCAACCTAACCCGCCGCGCATAGGAGCCTAACCGTGAACGACATGCAAATCGCTTATACGATTGTCCTAGCGGCCATGCTGATTGCGCCGCTTCTCATGCTGTTGATAAACGAGCGCGACCGCAAGCGCAGCAAGCAAGCGCGCCGCGCATAGGAGATCACAATGAACACGACAGCCGCAGTTCTGGTCCGCGTCAAGGAAACTAAACTCACTGACGGTAGCATCGTTTTCGATGTCGTCAGCATTCCCGATCCAATGCTCGTTGTGGGCGGCAAGGTAATCATCACATCGGAGAGCGAGAGCGGCGCTTGGGTTATTGCTGACGCCATAAACCAGCACGCTGTTGACGTATGGGGCGGTCCGCGATGAAACCCGCTACTCCGCTACCTTGGGGCACCGATAAAGATGGCAAGCGCTTGTATGCAGGCGATGCTGCAGCATACGGCTGCGTCGCTGAAACAGCATCACGCCAAAATGCTGCATATATCGTTGCCGCGTGCAATGCCTATCCGCAGCTTGTCGAAGCATTGCGCGATTGCCTGCGCGCGATGGGCACTAGCGAAATATCCTACGAAGCCAAACGGAAGCGCACGGAATCGGCCATGAGAGCAGCATCTGCCTTACTCGCCAACACGTGAGGAGCGAAATGAACGCACTGGAATCGTGCGGCATTTCAACGGCGAGCAATGGCCCTTCAATCCCGCGCTATTTAGGCTTGAAATCCTTGAGCGCACATATGAAAACGCGGAGGCATAGATGGAACGCTACGCAAATAAGCGCAGGCTTTTCCGTAGTGGCGGGCGATTCTCCAAAGCCCCCACGCTGGAACAGCTTGGCTATCCTGTTTCCGATGGTGGCTTGCGTATCTGCAATCCATGCGGCGAGGAATGGCGTCCAATCCTCATTACAGGCATTTGCCCAAAGTGTGGTGCGCAGGATTCGCGTCCGAAGGCTACGCCATGAGCGCCCGCCTGCGCGCAGCGACAGCGCGTAAGTTCGGTTGGCACTTTACCGGCCCTCTACTCCGCGATGGCTCGCCCCTTCCACCCGTAGGCAAGTGGGAAGTGTTCAAGGGCACGCTATCAATGTGCAATTCCGGCCTGCATGTCGGCATCACGCCTTGGAATGCGCTGCAATATGCACCCGGCGAGATGCTGCGCCTTGTCGAATATGCCGATGTTGGCGAGACGCAGGCCGATAAAATCGTATGCGCGCGTCGCCGCACTATCGCCCAGATGGATGCAACCGAAATGCTGCGATATTTCGCGCGCCTTCAGGCAATCTCTTGCATTGACCGATGGAGCAGCGATCCGCCCGATGTCGTGCTCGATTATCTCGCCACTGGCAATGAAGAGTTGAGGGACGCAGCGGGGGCCGCAGCGAGGGACGCAGCGTGGGACGCAGCGAGGGACGCAGCGTGGGACTCAGCGTGGGTCGCAGCGAGGGACGCAGCGAGGGACGCAGCGAGGGACGCAGCGAGGGACGCAGCGGGGGTCGCAGCGAGGGACGCAGCGTGGGACTCAGCGTGGGTCGCAGCGGGGCAGGAATTCAACGTCCTTGTCTACGAATGCTTTGAAGGGCCAATGCGTGAAGTAGGATTCAAGCCATGACTAGCGCCCGCCTCGCAGCCGCGCGCAAGCAGCGCGAAGACAACGAGCTCTTGGCGCGCGTACAAGCGTACCTGGACGTGCACGAATCCAAGCCGCGCGGCGAGCTCCTCGCCGCGATCGCCTTCATCCTCATGCTGGTCGGCGCCTTCTACGTACTGCATCTGGCATGAAACCGCGCAGCGCCGCCGACTACGCTATCTACTTCCGCGAGGACACAATGCCACTACATTCGAGCCATCCCCATTACGTCGCGCCGGTAGCCGAGCGCGAAGCGCAATCACCGGGGCAGCATCATGGCGCACCCTCGATGAATGGCCCCGATCGCGCAACCGAACTGCACGAGGAATTCATGGCATGGCTCGCCGAGCACCGCCCCGCGCAACACATGCGCTGGCGCCGAGGCGAATACATCACCGAACGCAGCTGGCAACAGTGGCAAGCTGAATGGAGGGTCTCAGAATGACGACCGACGTTATCCCCTACGAGCAGCGCTTGGGCGCGCTCACCGTCCTAGACGTTCGCGCGCAAGTGAATCTCATCCAGGGAATCATGCGCGACGTAATGAAAGAGGGCGAGCACTACGGCGTCATCCCCGGCACCAAGAAACCCTCACTCTTCAAGGCCGGCGCCGAGAAGCTCGTGCTCACGTTCCGCTTCGATCCGCAGTACGACATCACCGAGAAGTACGAGGGCATCCACTACACCGTAGTCAGCAAATGCACGCTGTACCACATACCGAGCGGGCAGCGCTTTGGCTCGGGCATGGGATCGTGCTCGAGCAAGGAATCCAAGTACGCCTACAGGGAATCCAAGCTCAAGTGCCCGCACTGCGCGAAGGAAACCATCATCAAGGGCAAGGCCGAGTACGGCGGCGGCTGGCTATGCTTCAAGAAGCAGGGCGGCTGCGGCGAGAAGTTCCCCGATGGCGACCCCGTGATCGAGAAGCAGGAAATCGGGCGCACGCCGAACGAGGATCTCGCCGACCAGTACAACACCGTCCTCAAGATGGCGAATAAGCGAAGCCTCGTTGCGGCCGTCCTCAACACGACCGCGGCAAGCGACATTTTCACGCAGGACATGGAAGACCTACCGGCCGACAAGAATCCCCCGGCGCCGCAGCAACCCCTCGGGTCTACGCCCTCCCCGGCGCAACCCGCTGCGGCCGCCGGGGGGCCGCCCGCAAAGACCCGCTCCGACACGCTGCTCGAGCTCTGCAACCAGACCGGAACGGTCTACGCGACGATCCTGCGTACCGCGAACGTCAAGCACGCCGACGAGATGAGCGACGTGGACTATGACAGCGCCGTGCGATTCCTCAACCGCAAGCTATCGAGCCTCGCCAGCGCCGCTCACCCATGACAGACACCCAGAACCAGCAAGTGCTGCGCTACCTCAAGACCGGGCTCGAGCTCAGCCCCGCGCTCGCGTGGCGCGACCTGGGCATCGCACGCCTTGCCGCCCGCGTCTTCGACCTTCGCCGGCAGGGACACCCCATCGAGCGGCGCATGGTCAAGCGCGCCGATGCCCGCTTCGCGGTCTACAGGCTCCCATGCGACGCGCAGCCCGAGTAGACGCGAACCAGGCCGCCATCGTGGCCGCGCTCCGCAAGATGGGCGCGAGCGTCCAGCCCTTGCATACGATCGGCAAAGGGTGCCCGGACCTGCTCATCGGATACCGCGGAAAGAACCTGCTCGCGGAACTGAAGGCCGACAGCAGCTTCACGATGGATCAGCTCAAGTGGAAAACCGAATGGCGAGGGAACTGTACGACGCTGCATAGCGTCGATGAAGCAATCGCGTTCCTGAAAGGTATCCGAATCCGATGAAACCCAAGTTCACGGACGAGCACAAGTGGGCGGTGCCGTATGTGCCATCGAGCGCGACGGACATCACCAAGGCGTTCAAGCGCGCGCGCGAGCGGATTAAGGCGCAGGCCGAGGAGCGCGTGCGCGTGGTGACGCCCATGAAGGTGCGCAAGTGAGCGAACGCAAGGTTTACGTAGTAGGCCAGATGTATTCCGTGCCGTGCGTGCGCGGTAAATACTTCAACGTTACCGATGATTGGCCAGTCATGGGGCCGCAGCATGAGGATGAGGCGCATATCAACTTCCCTTGGCAGCACTATCACATTGACTGGCGATTCGTTCCGCAGCACCGGTTCAAACCATTGGGATTCAACTTGAGCGCGCCGTTGATGATTAGCGACCGCATCAATTCGGATGGGTTTCCTACTCCTGTTCTGCGCCGCAGGAAGATGCATCGCGCCATGGGCGAGTTCAACGAAGTTCTTGTACGCGCCAAATGGTTCTATGGCTTGGAATCCGCCTATGCAGACTGCAAACTCAAGGACGGGATGGTGTGTCCGCATCGCGGCATCCCGTTGAGCGGCATGCACCAGGAAGGCGACATCGTTACGTGCCCCGGTCACGGATTGCGCTGGAACGTAGTTACCGGCGAACTCGTAAGACAACTCAAGCCATGAACACCCCAGCGCGCGAACGGAGGCGGTGATGAAGCCATGCGGCCGCTTTGGTGGCTGACGAAGGATGGCGACCTTGACTGCCTCGCAATGTACGAGCGCCATTACAGCGCCTACGAGTACCGAGACGGTAGGGAGCGCGTCCTGTTCATCGGCCCCGGAGAGAAATGGGTATTCCGAACCGAGAACGCTGATGCTGTTTGGGTATGGCGACGATTCATTGACGATTGCGTTGACCAGCGAACCGGAGAGCGCCAACAAGGAGTCAACTGCGCCGTGTTCCGAAACGAAAGCGCGCATCGAAGCTCAGACCTTATCCGTCAAGCGGATTCAATCGCTGATTGCCTGTGGGCTGATAGCAGGCATTACACCTACGTCGATTCGCAAAAGGTCCGGTCAGCGAACCCTGGATTTTGCTTCCTCATGGCCGGATGGAGGAAATGCGGAATGACCAAGAGCGGGCTGATCGTGCTGGAAAGACTCCCGCCCCACCCCACGCAGGAGAAGCCGCTGTGACGCTTAAAGACGAGATCGAGCGCGGGCCGCAGCGCTTGAAGATTCTGGATCGCAAGGAGCTTTGGGAGACGCCGCAGCAGTACGCCCGTCGCCTCGTCCTTCAGGCTTTGGAGGAAGCGGCGGGGATTTGCGGACGCACAGCGCACGAAGCATGGCACGCATACAAGAGAGGGACCAGCCCGCAGCGAGCCAATTCACATACCGAGGGAATCAGCGACGGAGCCGACGCCTGCGAACAGGCCATCCGCGCCTTCGCAGCAACGCTTACGCCGGGGCAGGACGCCGATGTGCCGAGAAGTTTTCGCAAAGGGCCTGCTTCCGGCTCCCCCAGCGCGCAGGAGGAATTGCCGCCACCGCCGCCCGGAATCAGGTACGCGACCGTAGACGAGGGGATGCCCGGACTGCCGCTAACCGTTGCGAAGATAAAGGACTGGCGCGTAGCGTTCAAGGCGTGGAATAACGTTTCCGAAGTGGAAGCAGAGTTGATGGCCCTCTGCGACCTCGCGCTCCGTGGCCTGCAAGGGCCGAGCGCAAATGGAAAAGTGCTACTCATAGCGCGATCAGCAATCTGCTCTATCGGCAGCTTTGACCCCGGCTTGCAGAATCACTACCAGCAGAAACTCAATCAGGCACTCAAGGAGTAGTAGATGAAATATTGCCGCAGTTTTACTTGGGCACACTAACCAGCCAATTACGCGAGAGTCCATCGACGCCGCCATGAAGGAAAGCGCGAAGTGAGCGACAGCCTAAAAACTGGCATGACGTGGCGACGCGGCAAACGCGAGGTCAACATTCACGACGTTAAGGATGGCGTCGTCTACTACGGTCTATACGACGATGATGCCCACGACGCGCCAGAGCATTGCATCGGACTATACCAGCGCACTGTAGCGGACTTCTCGCAGGCTCTCGCCGCGCTCCTCGCTGACGAGCGCTAGCGACCTACCAGTTCCAGTATCGATGTCCGCTAGTAGTGCCGGAACCATGCAGGATCGTGAGAATCACTGCAACCACGATTAGACAGAGGATGATGTTCTTAATCGTCCCGTCAATCGGGAAGAAGTAGAGCACCACGCCAACGACCAGGAGCAATACGATCAGTCCAAATAGGTCCATTTCAAATCCTTTTCAGTTGCGCTTCGGTAATCCGTCTGATTCACTGCGGCCTTACCACGGTAGTAGTGGTAGTAGTCGCGCCTGGTGGCACTGGTACGCCGACCTCTGATTCAATCGCCATCGTCGCATCGCCGCAGGTAATTACGGTCTTGCCCTTGCTCGTCGCGCCTTTTCGCAGGTCGTCGGTGTTGACGAGAATGGTGCTCCCCTTGCCGTACATACTCGATAGCTGAGAGCACGTTAGCATCCCGTTCGTCGCCTTCAGTTGATCCGCGCTCATGTCCTTGATGCTCATGCTGGGACAGCCGGTTAGAACGAACGTGCCGAGAAGCAGGATTGCGGTAAGCCAGAATTTCATGGTGTCTCCTTGTAGTTGAAGTGACTGCTGCCAAAATGTCGCACCGCATCGAACATCGCCCGAGCGTCGTCGGCGGTAAGCGAATTGCTTTCCTCTGGAACCAGCGTGTCGAGCATTCCCTGCAGGAACACGCAGTCCGCGTACTCTCGGTCAGCTTCCGTTCCGCCTTCCGAGTACAGCCAATCGTGTACCAGAGCCGCAAGATGCGCCTTGTTCGCGTAGGCGAGATAGATGAACGGCAGCCGCGGCACCGATGCAAAGTCCGTGATGTACCCCGCCGGAACGCGGATGATTTTCTGGTCTGCTTCCCAAGCGTTCACGATCACGACGAAAGGTGCCATGAGCTCCCACCGAACGCCTTGCTCGTCGTGGTGGAAGCGAACGTCGAGAGTGGTCGGGAATAGGACTTTCATGCTAAGATTTCATTGGTGCTGCGGCGTGGAGAGCAGACACGCGCTGAGATTCCTGATGCCGACCCAGAACACTTGCGGACGACCGGCGTAAACGGTACAGCGGAGCCGGAGTAGCGCCCGGCCAGCACCTTCATCTCCATTCCCCATCGCGCATCTGATCCGAAAGCCGCTGTGCCCTTGCTGGAGTTTGCTGATACCACAGACTTTTCAGCATCGCATCGGCAGCGGCTTGGTAAGAACCGCCTTGAATCAGCTTGAGCGTGTTGACGAATTTCATAACACCTACCACGCCCATCTGGTAACTCATGTTCAGGAGCACGCCCTGGCGCGGCTCGTCCAAGGTGCGCCACCAAGGGAGCATCTGATCGAGTTCTCCGATGCGTGCGCGAAGGCGATTGACGAACAGGTATTCCGATTCCTCCTGCGTGATGCCGCCGCCCTTCTTTTTGTCGATCATCACGCCGATTCCGATAGTCCAGTAGCCGAGCGAGTCCTGATACGCATAGAGCACTTCGCCCTCGTCCCTGCGGAGCTGCTGCGTGGCACGCTGCTCCAGTGGCGTGTGCAGGGCCGTGGGCGGCAATGGCAGAGAGTTCGCGATCTCGCGCAGTTCATCGCTTATTTCCCGCAGCCTTTGCTCGATGTGGCTCATTCTGCGATTGCCTGAAAATGGCACCAAGAACTATTTCTCGGGGCTAGAGTTGCGCTAAGTGCTTGATGGTTCGTTCGCAAACGCGACTTCGCAAAAGTGCGTTTGGTAAAATGGTAGTTGCGGTGGTGAAGAACTGCCGCCCCCGGCTGACACCGGGGACGCTCTTTAACACACACGAGAGGACATACATTATGGACCAAGATGGCAACACGCACGAGCGCAACCACAAAGTCACCGCCGCGCTGACGACGGACCCGTTCGATAGGCTGCTGTCGAGCATGATGGGCTTGCCGAACGGGGCGAACACCCAGCCCACGGTCGTCCAGCACATCGACTTCTACGGGCACGCGACAAGTTACATGGTGCAGACGGTGCGAACGGACGAAGGGGTGACGGCGTTTGTAACCCAAGTGGATGCGAAGGGGTCTAACCGCTCGATCCTCCCGCAGAGCGTGCTGAACGTGATTGATCGGCAGCGAACCTCGATCACGACCAAGCTGCGGCGCAGGAACGGAAAGCGCATCGCGGAGGAACGCATGGCGGCTGGCATCCAACCTGGATTCATGGCGAAGAGGAAGAAACGGTAACGCAGACCGCGCTATCGTGGCCCGGTTGCCTGCCACGGCACCGGGCTTTTTCATCCGTCCTTCTTCACGGTCACATCGCCGGCCGCGTTCACCGTTACGTCGTCGGCCTTGACGGGATGCCCGTTCTTAGGCGTCGGCGCTGCGGCGGCCGCAGCAGCGGCGGCAACGGTAGGCGCGGCTTCTGCTATGCGCTGCATCACATCGGCGCTCTTGGCAGAGCCTGCGCTAGATCCCAACCAATACTCCTTCACCGCCTTCCAACCCTCGACCAAGATCAGCGCGAGGACTGCGCCCTTCATTTGCTCGGCAAAGCCGTCGCCGCCCAGTTTGATCTGAACTGAGTCAGTGATGTGGAGCGTTATCACCGGGTCGATGATGACGTAGGCACCGCCGAGCGCCGCCGCCCACGCCATGAGCCACGACAGCTTCTCGGTGAACGGATTGGAGCGCCTATCCGATGGCTGGTCGTTCATTTGATTACCGGCGGCTCTTGCTCGCGTGATAGTGCGGCCTCGGCTTCCCGTACTCGCCTTTGCGCACGCTCGTCTAGTTTTCCTTCTGCGAACGCACCGGCTTTAGCCAAGCGCATGGCCTCGTCCATTTTGCTGTTGAAGGTGTTGTGCGTCTGGATGAGTTTCAGCAGCGTGGCGACCGCAACCAGAAGTTGTGTAATCGCAGCGGCTACAGCGACGAATTCCATAAGATGATCCCCTATCGACGTATCACCAGATATACGATCTGCCCCACGACTGACGTAAAGCACACGCCGAGCACCCACTGCATGAGGAACACTTTTTCCTCCACCCGCGTCAGGCGAGGATCAGTGCGCAGCTCGTCCAACTTTTCGTCCAATTCCCTAACTTTCACCACCATTTCCTTCAAGAGCACCAGAACCTCGGCTATCGAGGGCTTCACCATAAACGGTAAGCTTTCCATGACACTACTCCAGTTATGTCACGGTCTGATTGTTGGGCGGCAGCGACAGGTATGCGCTTGGTCCCGCCGATTTCACCCCTTATTTGTGCGTTTACGCACATAATTTTACGGTCCCGCCCCTGATGTGCAACGAGCTCGAGCGCCGGGTACGAAAGCTCCTATTTTCACGTCGGCCGTCGTGGAGTCGCAGGAATAGAAGTCGTCGTTGCTCGCAGGCCATATCGCGGTCCCGCCGGTCGCCGCATAGCTGCTCGTGCTGGTGCGAAAGCCTGACGGCGGCGAAGCGGTGTTGTCGAACAACGGATCGGTGCCAGAAGACTGCGCGTTAGTAGAACTACCGCCGGCCGTTGGCTGTAGGGGCGCTATCGTTCCCGTGCCAGCGTCGGAAATGCACTTCGCTGTTCCGGCGACATCAAACCAACATACGTTATTTTTTGCGACCGTGCCCGTAGAGCCAGCCCTAATCTCTACCCCGGTTGCGTTGTGAGTATCCGAGGAGAAGAACGTATTGTTGAGGACTTGAACATCATCTGGCGGCGGCTCAATGCCAAACTGATCTATCTCTACACCAAGGCGACTGCAAGTTGTTGCAGCAGACAAATCGAAGAGATTGTTGCGCACGGTAATGCGAACCCCGGCAATGTAGATCGCTTGGCAAAGCGTGCCGCCCGTGTATGCTTGCCCCAAGAAAAAGTTCTTCTCCACAATCACGTCGTAGATTCGGATGTCTGTTCCCGAGTCGAATGGCTGAATCGCCATCATGTTGTTCGTTCTGGTGCCCTGCATGATCTTGTTGTCGTGCACGACACCGTAGAACGAATCATCAGCCGACGTGACGTGAGCACCCGCACGAATAGTGAGCACCGATTTGTTTACCGGCGCACCCTGAATAGTGTTGTGAGCAAAAACGAATTGCTGAATAGGCCCGGTGCGAAAGACGTGCTCCGCCGCTCCTGTTGCGAGAGGTCCGATCGCGTTGCCGAGAATCGCCAGGTAAGGCTTGACCCTGACGTAAACCTCGTAGTTGAACGACCCACTTATTGTGCTGTCTTGAATGACCACTTTAGTTGCTACTGCCGTGCCGTTTGCAAACGCAATTCCCTGCCCGCCCATCGCGCTGATCGTCACTCGTAGAATGGTGATGTTGCTAGGCGTTGTGCCGGTTGCGACAGAGATGCCATTCTCGGAACCAATCGCTCCAGTACCAACCATGTTGAGATCCATGATCCGAATATCATTGACGGACGAGCTGTTGATAAGGATGCCTGACCTGCTAGCAGCCACGTTGACTATTGGAAGAGCGCCCGACCCGTATGCGCCGATCGTGATCGCTCCAGATGCTGTGATCGCTCCGTCCGAACCTCCGGCGAACGAATCGCCGCGCTTGAAAAGACACCGCTTCGTAGTGCCCGCACACAACGCAATCGCTGCGTCCCAATCCGAGGACGCGCTTTCAACAGCGCCGCTAGGACAGCCTGATCCGACGGTAGAATTGAAGAAGCAGACCGTAGCCGTTCCCGCGAAGGTGTCGTCCGCGCACGCTACAGTTATAGTGTTCGTTGTCTGCGATACGTCCGTTCCGTCTGTGGCGAAATGCGTCACTGTGAACGGACTTCCAACGCATGACTCGAAAACGTGCGCCGCGATCGGCCCGGTCGCCACGTTCTTCGATGCGTTCGTGTTCGCACCATTTGACCACGTGTCCGTGCCCACATTCGTATCGCCGAAATTCGTCCGGTACAGAAGATCGTGAAACGGCTTGGACGTGTCAGCGTCGGTGGTCCCGGAACAGTCGAAGACGACACTAAAAGGCTCGGTGCCGGACGTTCGTGAAGGCGTGCAGCTAATGACGGGCGCCGCCGCTTCGGCCGATAGCGAAATGATGAGCAGCAGCAGAATACGAATGAGCATCATGGCAAGTACCAGATACGGATTGCCCCATCACCGCCCTTGCCGCCCGCCCCACCCACGTTCGTTCCTCCCCCACCGCCTCCCCCGCCTCCCCCTGGTACGCCACCCGGACCGCCTGCACCACCTGTGCCTGCGTTATTCGATCCGCCCCCGCCGCCACCGGCACCGCACGTCCATGAGTCGCCATCTGCGCCCGTCCCACCGGGCGAAGCGCCACCAGATGGCCCCGCTGTTCCGCCGGCCCCAGTGCTTGCCGAAAGCGCGTGCCCTGTGCCGCCACCCGCTCCCCCGGCGCGATTCGTGCCGGGGTTGGCTGCGTCTATCGCTCCACCACCCGCGCCACCGCCCGCGCTCCAAATGGAATTGGCTCCGTTCTGTCCTACGCCCGTCGCGCCACCCCCGCCGCCCCCGCTACCGGACACGCCCCCTGGGCCGCTGCTTCCTACTGCATCGGCATTCCCCCCAGTGCCACCACCGAGAGCGCCATTTAGCGTTCCGCCTGGAGTACCTCCG
>Ga0247662_1000018_pt1 | contig 32619 bp, 45 predicted proteins | sample CNK03_metaG_FD_190127 | JGI IMG/M metagenome (GOLD analysis project Ga0247662, IMG submission 190127) | Soil microbial communities from Purdue University Martell Research Forest, Indiana, United States - CNK03 | ecosystem: Environmental > Terrestrial > Soil > Temperate forest > Bulk soil... | reverse complement strand
ATGGTCTTAAATACCGCTCTTGGCTCTGAATCAAAGACGAGCTTAACCTCATTGAGTAGACTTACATGCTTTCTGCCCATAGCAGGATATAAAGCTTGCTTTTTTTTGCCAGATTCAACGGCTATACCATACCAGTTTGCAGAATCCATCGATCCAAATTGCGTAAATCTTTGTTTATCGTAATAAGTGAATATTGGCAATGGCTCAATTGGCACTAGATACCTGCCCTGACGCGCCATGCGCCATTAAGTAATGATTGCTCATCGCCAGTTATTGAAAGATTAACTTCGCTTGCGGATTCCATGACATCTTTAGCTTCTCTATATTGTTCTTCAAGTCTTGAAGTCCATGCTTCAGCTCGACCAGTGTATAAAGAAACATCTTTAGCGACAGCGAATAAAAAGAATCTTTGGTAATACTGAGGAAGACTGCTTAAATCATCATTTGCCGTTAATTGGGTGAGCTGAAATTTAGCCCTAGCAAAAAATTTAAAGAATTGGCTAGGTGCAGGATATAATTGTGCAGTTACAATCTCAGTATCTGGAAATAAAATAATGAACCTTGGAAGGCCCTTAAGAGGCTCATATTTCCATGCTGATAAGAATTCATCACGGCTTTTATATATTAATGGATAAGTAACACCAGATAATTCAAGCCAAGCGCTATCTAAATTGGCAAGTCTTCCTTGTTTAATATATGCAACCGTAGGGTCAGTTTGATCGTGAATAAAAGTTAAATTTGATGTCCCACTAAGTGTTGCATCATTGCTAATTGTAATGGTATTACCAAATACGTTCGTGATAATCGTTCCAACAGGAATTCCATTCCCTGAAACCGAATCTCCTGCAAAGTATATTGAACCATTTACTACATTAAATGTTGGCGAACCATTAGATAAAGTAACAATCTCAGTTAGAGTTGTACTTGTTGGATAATCTTGTGGTGTAAAGTAAACGAAACTTTGACCTAAATTCACATCAACACTGACAGTCTTTGCAATCGTAAGCATTAAACCATTGCTAGAATAATAATCGAGCAATTGGTTCAAAACTAATATACAAAGATTCTGATCGTCACCATGTAAAGGCACTGTAGGATTTTGAGCGCTGATTAGACGGAAACTCTGAAAGCAAAAGTCTCGAACCGTATAGGGCATTATTTACCTCTTTTTTTGTAAACCTGTTTACTTTCGGCAATCCCATCTACTTCTTCAACTTTCTGTTCTACTATCTCTTCTTTACTCGCAAACCAAATTCCAGAAGCCATATAGTTTTCGAATTGCTCCCAGCTTTCTACAAGCTTTGTTTGACCATTTGCGCTATATATAAAAGCTCGAAAACCTTCCTTGGCAATGGAGCGTCCTAAATAATTAACTTGCGTCCCTTGCATCGCTCCTCCTTATAATTCTGGAGCCCCATAAAGAGGCTCCAGAATAGCTTATGAACATATACGAACAGCAAACTCAGGGTTAATAGCCACACCGCAGATAACGTCAATACGGTCTAACTGTTCGTAGTTACGGATATCAGCACCAAGTGAATAAGTCATTGCTAACTTATACAAGTCACTGTATCGAGTAACCGCTTCAACACCACCTCTCAGTTCCTTGATAGGAGGCGCAGCGAACACAACTGCTTGAGTATGATAAGCCAAGCTAACATTATGACTTGCACGAAGTAACATTTGAGCACCGTTAGGAATAGCAGCAGAAATGTTTTGTCGAGCACCATCAATAACGATAGTTGGGTTAACAGGAATGTCAGCGGTAGAACCGTTTGCAGAAATAACAGTTGCGGTAACTACGAACTGAGCTCGTTGAGATAAAGGCTCATATGTCAATGGGTTAACCATAAACACACCAGCTGAATCATCAACTTCAATGATATCGCCTTCGTTAAATACAACTGTTCCAGGAGCTTGTCCAAGACCAGTTACAGAAATTGTATTGCCACTTACAATAGGACCGTTAGTAACAGTACCAGCGAGTAAGAAACCAGCAGGTGGAGAACCGCCAGCTTGTCCAGCACCAGCAACTTGACGTCCCAAGAAGTTAGTTTTAAAGAAGTCAAAGCCAGATAAATGACCGATAAATCCATCAATTAAAGCACCAGTGTTTACAGTGTTGTTAAATACAGCAAACAGGTCATTTGAAAGGTTAGCAGCAACTCGTGGTGGTACAGCAGCATAACGCTTACCGTCTTCAGGAATTGCTAATTCAGTCATGTAGGCATCAGCAGTAAGAATAGTGTTGAAGTCTACAGGAACACCTGGCGTACCAACCGCTTGATAAGTCTGTGGCCAGAAGTTTTCTCTTGCAATGAAATTTTCCACTAAGTTAGCTAAACGCTTAGCTCGTGGAGCATTTGCCATTTCAAGATAGGGTTCATCCCGAGCACGGTCGAATGTAAGGTTGAAGCCTGTGTATTCAATCATGGTACGGAATTGTTTAGTAATTGAAAGAGGTCGAATTACCTGGACTCGAGCTTCAGCAGTAGCTGTAGCACCTTCACCAGCAAGATATCTTTCTTCTAAACGGTAATCAATTGTTTGACCAGTAGCGAATCGTAAGTTCTTAAAGTCGCCTTCAAGGTTACGGTTTGATGTTCTAGCAAATGCTAGTGAGTTCCAGAATCGGACGAATACGTCGTCAAGGACGTACTGGGTCTCGCGAAAAACGTTAGCCATTATTGTTCTCCCTGAACAAATAAATAGAAAAATTGCTCGTACTGAGCGCCTTTGCTTCTCATTTGTCCGACGGTCGACAATAATTACACGTCTTTGTAATTTGGGTGATGGAATCCCTTACGCATCTAGTTGAATGTTAGAACAAAGATTTATCGATTGTCAAATATAATCTGGATTTAATCTTTTTTGCCAATGATCGAGCTTTTCGTATGGGTTCTCTATATCATCATAAAAAGGTGACTCTTCTGGATGAGGGCAAAAATAGCCCTCCCTTCTTTTCCTTGGTCTATCTCTTCTTTTTTTCTTTTCTTCATCGAAATCGACAAACATTATCCCCTTCCTCGTCGCTGTGTAAGTTGTGCACGACGCTTTTGATCAGCTCTTGCTATTAAGTCTTCGATAGAGTCTCCATCTTGCTTTTTCTTTGGCTCCGGCATTCCTGTATCTTCTCTCGTTCGCTGAACAGGTCTAGGCGCTTTAGTAGCTTGAGATGTCTTTCTCATGCGCTCTTCAAGTTTTCCCATCTCAACCATTTGAGCATAACCATCAGGAATTTTTGATATTCTTTCAAGTTCTTGTGAATGTCGTTTGCTTGCTGAATAAATGAAAGCAGCTGGGTCTTTAATTCCACGTAGCGCATAAGTCATAGGGTCAGTAATAGGTTGACTTCCAACGACTTCTTTAAAGTCTGAAAATCTATCCATGCCATTTGTAAATTTATCCTGGAATTCTTGATTGGCTTGAACTTCTTTGTAATGCTGAGCACGGACAACATCATCTCTTTGAATTTCATTAAAGGTCTCTTTGATATAACTCTTTAATTGTTGCTGCCAATTTCCTTCTGAATTTGGATCGTATTCAAAGTTTTGTTGTGCTTGTTGGATTTGTTGTTGGGAAGGCTGAGGCTGTCTATCTTCTTTGAAACGACGTTGAATGGCATTACGTATCGCTTCATTTTTTTCTTCTTCTGTGTACATGCGAGGCTTAGGTTTGTCATTTCCATATTCATCTAAATCCCTTTCTGCCTCTTCATGTTCTTGAACTTCTTCGGGTGAATCATATTCAGAATGCGAATCATTTTTAAGCGGTTCTGTTTCTAAATTATTTGAATCTTCATAACTAAAATCCTGAGATTCCTCAACTTCCACATGTTCTTTATATTGATGCTCAGGAGCTTCCGGTTGCGTAGAATTTTTTCCTGACATCAACATATCATCAATGTTACTTGTTTCTGTAGCCATCTAATCCCTCTCTTATTGTTGAATCCTATGTGTCAAAATTTTAACCAAATTATCTGCGTGAGCGATTTGACTATCACTCTGAGTCCTTTGGGTTTCTGCTGCATATCTCAGTTCCTGCTCCTGCAACTGAGCTGCTGCTTCCATTTTTTGGGTTTGCAATTCTTGCAATTTAAATTGCGCTTCCATAAGAATTTCTTGCTCTTTTAATTCAATCTCTTTTGCTTTTAATTGCACCTCCATTTGTTTGATATTAGATTCTTGTATTGCCATTTGTTGTTCTGGTGATTGCTGACCTGATTGTTCAGGCATTTTTCCAGTTTTACCAGCTTGTACAATTTGTGGCGGCACTAAAGTCTTCAATCTATTTTTGATTTCAATGGTGTTCATTAAAGGAAGATTTTCTGCATACAGGTCTGCAATCAATCCAAATGCTTGTGGTGAAGCTTGAAGAATCTGTTGAAGAGATTGAAGTGCTTCTTGTTTTTGACCTTCATAACTTGGCCCTGGTTTAAGCCTAACTTCATAGGTGCCTTTACGAATATCATTTTCTATAACTTCACCATATTCATCGGCTTGTTTATTGATAGTAATATTTTTCAATCCTTCATCAGGTGTCATTAGTGCAATAACCCTTTCAGAGTCATATACACGAGGAATCATTTCATTAACAATCTCGCCCCCGGTTGCGATAGCTCTATTAACCGAGTTAAAAGCAACAAATGTTGGATAACTTCCTTGACGAGTTCTAGCATCGATCGCAGCACCTGAAACTTCATTGCCTGATTGGCCCATTCGAGTTGGGTATAGGCCTGTGGATGTATAAAGGTCTTCGATTGCGAGTTGATACTGAGTCAATAATGAAGCTGACAACTCAGGGGGCCTAATTTGTTCTGGTTTATGGCCATTAGGAGATTCATCATAAGCCAAAAGACCTTGAGTATTATTTGGGTCTTGCCAGTTTCTTTGAGTATCTAATCCTTGAACGTTTTTCTTTGAACCGATAAATTGGTCATAACGGCTAATTTTAAGAATATATGCAGATTGCGTTCTTAGGTAGTTAATATAGCGTTGAGTGTCTTTACAGTCGCCAAAGAAGGATCGACATATTTGCTTTCCATTCTTGTCATAGTAACTATTCTGGTCAACAAAAGGCATTGGAAGTTGTTCAGAGGGAAATTCGCTTTCATCTAAAATATAATCCCCGGCAATCTTATAATGCATGATTTTATGTTTCTTGGTTTCTCTTTTTTCTTCGATGCGGACTATCTCGTCATTATCCCAAAGAGTAATAAAATTAGGGTCTATATCCTTTACTGATTTTATTTCCTCTTCTTCCATTTCTGGCGTTTCAGTTTGTTCATGAACTTCCATAATTTCTTCTGTATTATCACCAATCCCAGAAAACATTTGTTCATTCATAACATTATTACGTTCCATGGAATCTTCAATAAGATCGTCCATTTCTTTCTGGTCTATTATTTTTCCATTAGATAGTTTATAAAGCATATCCTTTTCGTATTTACGCACGAAATGGTCTAGAATAGTAACCGCTTCATTGTCTGCCCACGTAAATGGATCGTCACCTTCAGAAGGCTGAGTCACTAATGCAATTTCTTCTTGAGTTTGGCCAGGAGACATTGTTCGAGAAATCTTTTCCTCTAATTCTCGACCATAAATCTCACGGAACTTTTCTCTTGTCATGCGAGTAATATATCCGCAATGCATGCCGTCAGTTTTATTGACCCTTTCTGCGCCGACATCCCAATAGCAACGAGAAGCATCTTTAAAATGACGGTAAACAATATCAAGCTCAAAAGCTTTTTGATGGGTATAATCTGTATCAATACAAAAAGCTGAAAAGCCGCCAATGAAAGCCTGGGATGCTGCTACTTGATAAACAGTATGAGCCGATGTTGAGAACATGATGTCTTTGACAATGAGCTCTCGGATATGCGCTGTCTCTTCATCACAGTTATCCATTGGAACCACTTGCAATTGCGGAGTATTTTGCTGCTGCTCACCACATAATGCATTAGCCATCGTGGCTAATTTATTAGAAACGAGAGGAACCTTCCTAAATGTCTTTAGCATTTCCTCTTCATCATCAGTCCACTGCTGGCCAAGAACGAAAGTATGCATCATATGATATTGGTCGATATTGAACTTAAAATATTCTCTCCACTTTTCACACGCAAGACGCGCTTTGTGTGCAACTTTCTCTGCTTTCTTGGCCATATTCATTCCTTGAAATGGAGCGTATTGACGCTTATTTATGTAAACATGCCAGCCGATTTATCAGGCAATCGATTAACTTTAAATCCACCTTGCTGATAATATTCTCCTACATAAAATGTGAGCGCTAAGGCATCAGCAGTATCCGGAGATTTTATCCCTCGTTTCCTTAAATCATCTTTTGACTCGATAACTAGCCTAGCTGAACTGTCATATTTATAACCTAAAGAGGTTAAATCGCCTAATAATTCATCAGAGTCTGGAACTTGGACTGGCGATTCTTGTGTAAACCATTCCCTCATATCATGCCAAAGTTCTGCTCTTAAGTTACGAAATTTGTCTTTGTCATTAGCAGAACGGGCCACATTAACGCCTTCTACCATATCATAACCAATTTCTAACAATCTATCGACAATTCCTGCGCCAATTCCTATACAATCTATACATACTTTGGATGGGCGTTCTTTGTCAATCATACGCCTGATTAAACCTACAAGCTCCATTGTATTTAAGTTAAAGTGTGTTTCAATGTTGTAAGCAAGTCGTCCTTTTCGCCTTATAATTGCAGTTCTATCATGGTCAGAAATAGCAGGGTCAACGCCTATAACAAGTGGCGATTCAGAAGTAACTTTAAATTTCCTTGCTCTTTGAACCATGTCTGCCTTGATAAATCTATCGGCTACAGGATTTCTAAAGGCATCCAAAGCTGTCATTGGATATTCAACATTGAAAAGCTCTAAAGCTGTCTCAAAATCCTTTCCGAATTCAGACATCTTATGACGTCGCCAGTAAAGATGTTCTTTTGTTAATCCATTTGATTGGTAATTATCATAGATCGCTTGTTCTTCGTCAGTTAAGTGAAGCGTTTCATCATCGCGAACCGAACAACTATATTCAGGCTGCCAGTACCAAGGAATAAATATCGCCTGAAAATCAGACTTACCCGTAATAGCTGAGACCCACATGTTATAAAAATAATTGCCGATACCATTAGCTGTTGATTCTAGAATTATTTCAGTACCGATAGCATTTGGAACAGCTTGCAATATTCCTTTGGCATGCTCTTCTGCATGAGGCCAATAGGCAACTTCTGAGCCATGAAATATTTGTATAGTTTGTGAACGACCGACACTTTTATTTCCCGCTGTTCCAACAGAATAACTACTGTTTAATGCATCAAATTTTAATTCTTTAGCGCTTGATGTATCTGGAACTGGAACAAGGCCATTAGGAAGCTCATCGTAATAACGCTTAGTCATCTCAAATAAGTTTTTAGTGGCTTCAGCTTCATGAGTAAGAATAAATGCTTTCATTCCCTTTGTTGTTGATACGATATGAAAGTCTCTTGCTTGGACATAAGTTGAACAACCTTGCTGGCGCCCTTTTAATATGAGCGCTCTCACTTTCCCAGTTTGTTCTTTTTGTTTCTCAAGACATGAGTGAATATATTCTTGTGCTCTATTAAAGACAAAATTATCTATCGACCCAGATTTTGTTCGAATCTTTAAGAAGTTTTTAGAAAAAAGAGGGAGTTCCGTTAATACCCTTACTAACATTTCTTCAGACATAAATAGTCTTTGCCTTTATTCGTTTACAACAATATAAACAATGCTTTGCAATAAGAACGCCGTTTAAATCCTGCTCATCAATAAGATATTTATGCCCCTTTTTAAGGCATTTAATCCTAGCGATAAATTTTTCTCGGAAGTTCATTTATTCCACCAACTGATTTTTACCTAATAAAAATCTTTCAACAGCAGAATCACGTTTCTTAGCATCTTCTTGGTCTGCAGTGCGCCATCTAGCTCTTGTCTTAAGCCAAAATACTTGAGCACCTAAATCATCTTGGGCGACTGCTTTATTGTAGAGAGCCCTGGCAACTTGGGCATTGGCTCTAATGACTGCTGTGTCTAGTTCATGGCGATAGTATTTAACAAGCGTATCTACGCATATTCCAAGATAAGCTGCGACCTCTTCCTGAGTGTTACCAAAAGAAGTTAGGGCCATGACCTCGCCACGGCTTTTATCCGTTGGCACATGAGGAGTTGGATCTGGCATTTATTTCTCCGATTAATTATTACATCCGCTGTAATCATTAAGATTAATATATCATTCTAATTTTCTTAATCAATCATTTATTTTGTGCTTTTTTAGAATTTCTAAACAAGATATTGTGGTGAGAAGATTCGCCTAAGATAGTTAAGGCGCGAGAAAGTGTAGATATTCTAATTCCAAATAATCTACTAGTTAGAACAGCTCCTTGGCCAAGATAGATAGTCCATAAAAACTCCTCTATAGTCTTAGGCATTCCCGGGCAATAGCTCTGCAAATAAATCACCAAAATCAATAAAGTAATCTTTATAAGGGTATTTAAAGTTCTGAGACGCTTTATCTTCTTCCTTCGTGAGTTCTTTTTTTTTACGTAGAAATGCAGAATCATTCTGGGAAGTTTTTTGAAATTTATCATCATAATCCTTTAAAAATACTTCTGGCATTACATCTGTAAATATATCTTCGATCTCAGCTATATCAAATCCAGTAGTTGATAGGTCATAGTTAAATGTTTTAAGGTCAGATATTTCTTTTCTAAGTATGTCTATATTCCAAGATGAATTGAGCGCTATTTTATTATCGGCGATAACCAAAGCTCTTTTCTTGGCATCAGATAGTCCTTCCAGAATTATGCAAGGGACCGTTTCCATTTTCAAAAAGATTGCTGCTTGTAGCCTTCCATGACCTGCAATGATTATATTTTTTTCATCGATTAGTAGAGGTGATGTAAAGCCAAACTCTTTGATTGATTGTACGATTTGATTGACTTGCTCTTCAGAATGAGTGCGTGAATTAGCAGAAAAATTAACCAATTCACACACTTTTACTTCTTTATAATTCCGAAGCGCCATTATTAGGGGCCTGCTTGCTCATTTCTTTTCTCACCGCGCATACGGCCATCAGCAGCACCTGGTTCGCAGTAATCTGGTTGCATACGGTTTTGGTCTTCAACCATTCGGCCGTACATAGAAGAAACGCCATTATAATGTGTATTTCCTTCACTTCCTGCATCTGAACTATAGTCTTTTACTTCGCTCATGGTAACTCTCCGTGTTTTATTATTAATCGATTAATAATGTGGACTATTGCCGGTAAAAGGACAAAACCACAACTAGCCCACATCACTAACATAACACAAACAAAATCCATGTACAAAATATCGTCTACGATTTGCAAATTTATTTCTTACAACTATTGACATATATTACAATCATTGTAATAATAAAAATGTATCAATTAACAGGAGATAGCAATGAGCAGAACAATAGAAGACGTAACGCTTTATGACTTGATGGCTGAAAATTTTAGCGTGTGGGTAGGTAAAAATAAAAAGTTCGGATTTGACTTAGAAATCGAAGGAGATGACGACACATTGACAATAGAAGGCAGCGGGATTCATCCTTGTGCAATGGAGAGTTTTGCAGACCTATGTCGCAGGTTTTTGCATTTTTATGACAAAATAAATTTGGATTAATTTACAAAAAATAAGGAGATTGAAAATGGTTAAACGGATTAGATGTTTATTTAAAGGCCATAAGTTTTTAATGCAATATCGCCCAAGCGTAAGATGTTACACAAAGCACTGGAGCGATTGTTGCAGTCGATGTAATAAGCCAAGAGGCTTTAAGTAATTTACAAGACGGTTACATTCTTAGCGAGTGGCCCTTTATCGGAAAGGGCTGCTTCAAAACTTACTTTCTGTCCTTCAGCCAATTTCTTGTAGCCATCCATTTTGATTTCTTTAAAGTAAACAAAATAATCTTTATGTTCGCTTTCTATGAATCCAAACCCCTTTTTTTCATTAAACCACTTCACAGTTCCTTCTAGCATTTTAAATCCTATTTAAATATTTAAAATAAGGCCTCAAATCTCGTCTACAATCAATTTTTAAGACCTATCCCTGGTACCCTATTATTTTACCACAAAATGCCTAGGAAGTGCCTTAAAATCAGTCGTCGGAATTAGTAACACGATAATCAATCCAATCCTTGACATAACATTCCAATGTTTCCCTAGATAAATCCCCGTTTAACATATCTTCTTTATCCTCAGTGCTCAAGAGACGCGTTGAAATTAGCGCTGGTGAAACACCGTATTTGACCGCAACCTCTTTAAGCAACTGCTTGCATTCTTCTCTGGTCCTCATATTGAAATCCTTTTTCTTTATTTTCGTCGGAAAGAAGCCATTCATCGAATATCATAGGCTCTCTTCCTTGCACTCTAGCAATTTTAAGTCTATCCCTGTCATTTAAGAAAACGCTTTTGTACCGATCGTAGCGATTTTTTATTTCTTGTTTTGCTCTTTCTTCATCAGCTTTCTTTTTTTCCTCCAAGTCAACATATCCTGTGGATTTAAATGCCTCTCCGGCTTCATTAAGTGCTCTAAGAAGCTTTAATAATCCCCTTATTCGTTTGTACTTAGGGAAATCGTTGGTTTGCTTTTCAATATGCCATTGGCAGTGAGAAATGAAAAGCTCATCAGAACGGGTATCTGATTCTAGTTTTAGTTTTAAGAATTCTTCTTTTTGATTTAAAGAAAAAAAACTACTACTACTCTGGTCTTTTTCCCTAGTAGTAGTTCTTTTATAGACTTTAGTTTCTTTCTTTCTATTTTGGGTGTCTCTGGGAGACACTAGGGGGGTGTCTTTGTGCGACACTAGTCTAGTGTCTTCCTGTGACACTACCACACCTTTTTTTACCGTGTTCCATATGTATTCATTTGGTCCAATTACTTCTCTTTTAATGTATCCTTTTTTCTTTAATAAATTGCCTATTTTAATTGCATTACGTCTATTAATTTTTAAAATATCGGCAATCCATTGATAAGAAAATGTGGGCTGAACTTTTTCACTAGGATGGTTTTCCATCTGCTCGATTTGGCCGTAAAAACGAAGATGATTTGCGTTTAAATCGGTATCCCAAAGAATGTGAAATGGAATGCATGCACGATAAGATAATTCACGGGGGTTGCTTGTGTGATCTGACATGGTATAATGACCTCGTTATTTGCTCCGCTAGAGCGTTAAGGATGTACCCTCAAAATCGATTGCAGTTGATTCGAGGACTTGGGGCTGGATGCCCTAAATTTTATTCACTTTTTAATCCAACCATCTTTTTCGTTATCATATTCAAATCCAAAATATTCCATGACCCAATCACATATAGGTGTAGAATTTCCTAATATTAAGGATTTTTTTACGATTCCAAATGGGACTGTTTCAAAAAGATTTTTTACTGATATATCTGGATATAATTTATATTCCCTTAGTAATTCAGATATAGAAAAATAATGCCAATATATATCATCTGTATTTATATTCATGTTATAATCCTCTTGCATTGTAGTTTCATTTTATCTTCCTTGTTATAGTAAAAAGCCCGATCAGTACTCCACTTTCGGGCTTTCTATATTCTCTCTTATTTTGAATGGGTCTTGCAAAATTTCTTTCAGCCATTGTTCAACAATACTTAATTCTTCTGGTCTAAAAGTGAATGGTAACGATTGTAAAACATTACTGCGATCGTAGATAGAGTTTGCTAATAGACTTAAGAGTTCAACAGATTTTGCATTTATATCTATAGACATAGATTCTCCTTTGCTTTTTTATCTTCCTGACATTACAATATCTTTAGTTGCATCAAGTCTTATGGTTGTGTGATGTAACTGTCAATGGCTTTCGCCAGCCGAAGATATTAGGTCAAGACTAGTATCTTCGGTCATCTTACTTCAAAAAATTGTTTTAGTCTCTAGCGAATCGCGCAAATGAATGTAAAATTCGATGGTTTTTAGAGGAATGCCTAGATACTCCAGAGGATCTTCTGGGTCTTGTTGAATCATATATTCCATATACTCTTCAGAGCCAAGAATCTGCCTGATATGAGTGATATTCTCTAGTTTGCTACGGATATCTTCGTTGGTGTGAATCTTCTTTACTGAGTTCCAGAAAGTTATATGCTCTTTATTTGCAACCATCCTTTGAGCGATGAAATTTCTTTCTAGAATTGCTGATGCTAAGGTGTGATTAATTAATCCTTCTATTTCCACTTTTTTCTCCTTTTTATTTTAATTCCCCATTTTTCCATTCTGCTTTCAATTCCCCGTTAGTAATTTTCTCAAGCTTAAGCTGGGAAAGAATGGGAACAAACCCCCATTTAAGCCAGTTTCCAAGAGATGCAGCAGACATTCCGGTAACCTTATGAAAATTATACTGGGATTTAAAATATCTTCTCACTTCTTTCGGTTTCATATTTTCTCCTCTATTTTTTTGACAAGTATATTACAAAGCTTGACAGGGTACAACACTTGTAATATTCTGTTGACAGCATTACAAATATTTGTAATAATATTAACTATATAAACAAAGGAGTTTATCGTGAGTAAAACTTATTTTAATGACGGGGTTTATGACATTTCTAATGACGAATATCATGGCTCTGATGGCATTTCACGAAGCAAATTAATGCTTTTAGATAAAAGCCCTTATCACTTTTGGTATGAAGCAATCTCTGGAAAAGCTCAAAAAAAAGAACCAACACCATCAATGATTATTGGTTCACTATTCCATACTCTTTTGTTAGAGCCAGATAAGTTTGACTCCGAATACATTCTTTCTCCTCGAATCGATAGAAGAACGACGAAAGGTAAAGAGGACTGGGAAATATTTCAATCATGCATTGGAAAAAGAACGGTAATTACCGACGAATATTTCGATAAAGCAAAGACTATGGCAGAACAGATAAGAGAACATGAAATAGTTCAAACTCTTTTAGATGAAGCTTTGTTCGAGAAGTCTATATTTTGGACCGATAAAGAAACAGGACTTCAGTTCAAAACAAGACCTGATATTTGGTCATCAAAAATGGTTGTCGACCTAAAAACAACTTGTGATGCCAATTCATTTAACTTCAGCCGTTCTGCTTTGAATTATGGATATTTCATTCAAGCAGGTATGGCATATGAAGGATGTAAAGCATTAGGTAAGCCTTTTGACATGTTTGTCATATTGGCTTGTGAAAAAGAAGCGCCTCATGTTCCTGCGGTATTTATGATGGACGATGAAGCTTTGAAGTTTGGTGTAGAGCAATTTAATACGTATAAAAGAAAATTAAAGGCTTGCTTTGATTCTGGAAAATGGCCAGGATATTCTGTACAAGAGTTAAGCATTCCTAAATATGCAACCTTAACCGAGGAGAAAGAATAATGAGTAATTCATTAACAACTTTAAACAGTAGTTTGACCATGTGGGAAGATAATAAAAAGCTAGAAGAAATTAGAAAATTATTTGCTCCTAAATTAACTGACTTGGAATTTCAATATTTTATAGGAATAGGTAAATCTGCATCTTTGAATCCCTTTCTAAGGGAAATATGGTCAGTAAAGTACGATGAGCGACCTGCACAAGTCTTTATTGGACGAGATGGTTACAGAAAAGCAGCTCAAGCTCACAGTGAATACGATTATCATCAATCTGATGCAGTGTACGAGAATGACAAATTTGAGGTCGTTAATGGTGAAGTACGTCATGCATATACATTGACAAATAGAGGCGCATTAATAGGCGCATATTGTATTGCAAAACGTCATAAATCATCACGCCCTCTTTATGTATTTGCTGAACTCAGAGAATACTCTACTGGCAAAAGCCTATGGAATCCTCAGACAGGCAAACCTGCAACTATGATTAAGAAAGTAGCAGAGTCACAATGCTTAAGAGCGTGCTTTCAAGACTTGCTTGGCGGAACATATGGTGAAGAAGAAATGTCAGAGAATTCTTCAGGAGAACCAAGCAGAAAAGAATCTAAATCACAAGAATTAATGGGCAAGCTTAAAGCAGCCAAAGGACAAATCATAGAAATCAATCCATCTGAATCAAATGAAACAGGCGAATTGGCTACATCAGACGATCTCGAAGAAATACATGCTCTTTTAGCTGTAAAGGTTTTTGATGGCGCACGACTGAAAGGTGCTTTGGAACATTATAAGGTTGAAAAGCTTGTAGATTTAACGAGCTCTCAAGCCCAAGATTTCATTGGGATATTAAGTAAATGCCCTGATAAGGAATAGAAATGAATGATTTTACAAAAGAAGAATTATCTATACTACATTCGTGCTTAATTAAGCAATTAATTAATGTCCTTTATCCATTGGAAAACAAACTAATATCTATAATTGAGAATTATGATGATAAAAAAAACAATATAAATGAAACCGAACTAAAATAAATCTATTTTGCAAGGATGCTAAAATGAAACAAAAAACATGCCCTAGCTGCAATGTAACTCAAAATTGGGATGAAATACATGGGTTCGAAAATCCAATGTGCTCAGAATTTTGTACATTCAAATTTACTGAGATTTTGCCACTTAATATAAAAAAACCGGGGGATTGTTGGATAGATGTTGATGAAATCATGCCGGATGACTTTAAAGATGTTTTGTATGCTGCTGTATATCCAAATGGCAAGCGTGACATTATGACTGGCCATAGAGAGTATGGATTGTGGACAAATGGCACCCAGACTATTTCGAAAACTATAGCAGTTACGCATTGGATGCCATTACCTGATTATCCATGTATATAAAAATAAGTTAAAGGATTTAACGATGAAAGAACTCAGGCCATATCAAAAGGAAGCTGTAAATGAATGCTGGGAAGCATTACGAAAGAATGATGAACCAGTTTTGTTATTAGCAAGTGTTGGAGCAGGAAAGAGTCTAATGCTGGCATCAATATTGCTTTCTATGCAATCGGCAGGAAAGAGAGCATTATGCCTTGTAAATAATGCAGAGCTTGTTAGAAATAATTGTGATACATTTAGAGAGCAAGGAGGAAATTCATCAATTTATTGTGCTGCATTGAAAAGTAAAGATGTAAGCGCCCCTGTTGTTTTTGGTACGCCTCAATCAGTTCTTAATGGAATAAATAAGAATGAGGAGATATCAAATGTCCATTTCAATATCATCGTTGTCGACGAAGCGCACGCTATTAACCATATTAATGATCGGACTGGATTTATGCGCATCCTACGGCACTATAAACAACAATATCCCGATATGCGCCTCTTGGGGGCCACTGGAACTAATTATCGCTTCAAAGGTTCAAGAATTGTCGGAGAAGGATGCTTGTTCAAGACACAAGTCGGCAATATTACCACCGAATACCTCATCGAAAGAGGATTTCTCGTGGAGCCTAACTTTAAGGTGGATAGAGAGTATATAATTGACTTCTCAAATGTCAAAATAAAGCAAAATGGACAGTTCGATTCTAAGCAATTGGAGGTAGTTGTTTCAGAGAACGCTCGGCTAACTGAGCTAATATGCAAACAACTTATTCATATCATGGAATCTCAATCTAGATTTGGAGTGTTCATTTTTGCAACCACTAAAAAACATGCATTAGAGATTTTGAGTCACCTTCCTGAGAATGAAAGTGGTTTAATTCTCGGAGAAACCCCACAAGAAGAGCGAGAAAGGATTCTAAATGGAGCCAGACAAGGAAATATTCGGTATATCGTTAATATTGCTATTATTAGTGTTGGCGTTGATGTTCCTCCATTTGACACTATAGCTTATCTAAGGCCCACAGAAAGCCTTGTATTGCTCGTTCAGACTTTGGGTAGGGCATTAAGGCTATCTCCCTCTACAAACAAGACAGAGGCGCTTGTATTGGATTTTGCGGGCAATATAGAGCGCCACAGCCATTGGGACAATCCAATTTTACTAAAAGCCCTAGTACAAACAGAGGATAAAGAAAAACCAAAGCCAATAATCTGTCCTAAATGCATGCAAAATAATACTGATACAGCAAGGAGATGTATTGGAATGCAAAATAATATTCGATGTGATTACTTTTTCGAATTCAAGGAATGTCTTAATTCAACGTGTAATGAAAAAAATGATATTGCAGCCAGGCATTGCCATGCTTGTCAAGCAGAATTAATAGATCCAAATTCCAAACTTTCCATGAAGAAGATTAATGGGATAGAAGATTTATATGAGCTTTCTGTTTTAGCGGCGAAGTATGGCGTTTCTAATTGTGCTACGAGCTCGAATTTCAGAATCAACTGTATGTATCAATGCATAGATAAAAAAGGAAAGAATATTGTCGTCTATGAAAACTACACGCCTTCTAGTGACAAAGCTAAGCGTGTGTTCTATGGTCAATTTATAAAAAAACATTGTAATAAATCATCTAATTGGTATAACCATATTGACGATCGCGGGAAAATGGTTGATATGCTAAATTATGTAAATACACCTGATTCTATCTTTGTTGTTAAAGAAGGTGAGTATTACAAAATTAAAAAGAAAGTATTTAATGAGAAAGATAATTATTGTGTAGCTTAATAAATAGGAGAGTTAGATGAAATGTGAAATTGATGTAACAGATTGCAGAGATTGTCCGATGGCGCATCAGGTTAAAGAGACATCAGATAGCTTTTATGTCTGCAAACATGATAGGGCAAAACCTGGATTAGATAGTTTTATTGCGGCAGATATTCATAAAGATTTTGAAAAAATCCCCAATTGGTGTCCTTTGAAATAATATGGAAACTTTAACAGCTGAAGATTTATTTGATATATATGAATGGGGAAAGGCCTATGTGGTAGATAGGCCAACAATTGCTCAATTGCATCATGAGGAACTGCTTGGAAGAATTGAATCAATGATTAATAACTATTGTGATCATTTTTACCTTAGTCCGCATGGAAATGCTGTTAGATGTCAGAATTGCGGAAAAGGAATCACAGAATCTCAAGTTGGCGACTTATCTAAATAGGTCTTTATGACTTTTTTTGCAGCATCAAAACCCCAAACAGCAACAGCGAGATATCCTCGCTCATTCTTACGGGAAATAAATTCCACTTGTTCTGGCAATAATTTTCCTTTCCCAACTTTCAATTCAACCCAAAGGCCATGATAACCTCCGCAAGGTAAAGCCAAATGGAAATCAAGAACACCTTTTTTGACTCCCATTCGCTTAAGCTTTCTTCCTTCCATAACCGTACATTTGCGCTCATTTGCAAAATGATGGAAGTCGTCAGCTAGATGAGGAAAATTATGTTCAAACCAATTTACTGTATTAATGTGATCAATTTCTTCCGGTCTCAGCATCGCTTCCCTCGCGAATCATTAAAGCTACATCCTTAGCTCTATCACCTACTTGTTTAGACCAATCACTCTCTAATGCTTCTTTAGAAGCAATGGTATAATTTCTATTAATTAAAGCATCAATCATTTTCCTAAAAGTAAGTAGACGCGATAATCCTAAATTGAAATTCATATTAATGAGTGCGGCTTTGACTGAATCTGGCTGCATCAAATACCAGCTATATTGCTCAAGTTCTTTAATTGAACGATTTATGTCATTAGAAAGCATATAATCTGCTTCTTCAATTGATATACCATTATCTTGAAGGTTTCTGCCAAATCCTATTGTTAATTTTCTAACTGAATCTAAATAAGGCATATCTTTAAAACCTTCACATTTTTTAATCCATGCCTTTACTGAATCTATATCAATACTCATTTATAGTCCTTTCTTATGCAAAACTCTGTGACAAATACAACATAATATAGATAAATTATCTAATTCATTATTTGTGGGATCATTATCTATATGATGTATATCTAAACAAAAATCATATTCATGATATCCACATTTTTCACAGATTTTATCTTTTATTAAAAAGACATTTCTTCTTAATGAACGATTGCTTTTTGAGCCTCTCTTTAATCTAGTAAGAGCTTTTGAAAGTTTTCTTCTTTCGATAACATTTTTACAATTTACTTCTCTGCAATCTAGAGAACAGAATTTTTTCGAAACAATTTTTCTAGAAGGAGACGTTATGACTTCTTTGCCGCAAGACTTGCAATTAAATATATGCTTGTCATATTGCTTGTGATTTTGACATTCATGACTACAAAATTTTGCTGAATTTATTCTATATCTCGGGACATAAAATTCTATTCCACAAGCAGAACAATTTATATTAATGCCTTTTCTTTCTTTTATCATACAAGCCCTTAAATCTATAGCTTGTATCATATCACTTTTTTTTACCTTTTTCAGCTTCACTGTAAGCAATAGCTACAGCTTGAGATTGTTTTTTACCTTCTCGCATTTCTCTTCTTATATTTTCTGAAAATCCTGCTCGCGTAGAAGCTTTTTTACCTTTGACTAATGGCATGACATTCTCCAGTAAAAATTAACCGCCCGAAGGCGGTATAATTTATTATTAAGCTGTAGCAACGATTCTATACCATACTTGAATTTTCCAAGTACTGTCACCTGTTGTAAATGCAGCTGTTTGGTTAGAAAGGTAAACACCTTTATTAACCATATCAGTGAATAGAACAGAATCCATAGCGCCATCAACCATAATGCCAGTACTAGCAGCATATCCGTTAATAGTAGCAGCGGCAATCGTAGCAGAAGCAGGAGCCCCAGCGCCATGTGCAGTAGAATCATATTGAGCAGCAACAACACCACCAGCAGCATACTGGGCAGAAACAAAAGTCATGTCTAAAACAATTTTATCAATGACAATAACTTTATTCGCGCCAGGGGCACCTACTAATTGCCGTGGAGTTGCATACATACCATTCCATTGCGCAGCAGTAAAGTCTACTTCAGCATATTGGATTAAAGTCGCATCAGTTTTAGCACTAGTTACAGCAGCATTAGCAATTGTTACAGCACCAGCATTATCAATGGTAGCATCACCAGACATCGCAACGCCTGTAGCAATATTAGAAGCATTACCAACAAAAATGTCGCCACTTGGAAGACTGTTACTTAAACCGCCAGCAGCAGGGTTTGCAACAAAAGTATCTGTAGCAACATCATATACGAACCAGTTTACTAAGAAATCAGGCGCATAAGATATTAAAACGATATCAGTATCAGCCCATTGGAAAACACCATTGTTAAGCAATTCTACATTTGCTGATTGAGCTGACCAATAACCAGCTGTTGTAATAGCTGCCAAATCATCACTTGTAACAATAGAAACTATATTTGGATCACCATCAAAGTTTCTTAAAATACTTGTAATAGCCATGAACCAATCTCCTTATAATATATTGTTTGGTCTAATTAACTTCCTACGTCTTATTTTGTCCAAATCATCTACACCTAAGAAGCCCTCTTTTTCAATCATCGGGTCTGAATCTTTTAATTGATTATTGCGCGCCATCCTAGCATTATCAATATCCCGATCGTAATCAGTAGGACTAGTCCTTCGGCTTCCATCTTCATCATTCCTTTTTACAGGAGCATTATTGTAAGCCATGACAATCTCCTATTAGTAGCAGCCTTTCTTCATAGCTTTTTTAGCGGGCTTCTTCATTTCTTTTTTTTCTTCTTTCCTATCTTCTTTTTTTTCTTTTTTCATTTTTAGCTCCCTATTTTGCTATCATGATTTAAATCTAATTGTAATTTAGATTCAGTCCATTGGATAATTTCATCTGCAAAAGCCCTCAATTCTTGAATTGCAATTTCTTGTAAATGAGGTGCAGCTTCAACTAATTCTGCTTCTATTGCTTTGATTAGATTGTTTCTGATAAAACTTGACAATAAACTCATCTTTTCTTGCTCCCATCCTTAGATTTTCCTATCACCTTATTTGCCCGAGCATCAATTTCTGCTTTGGCGCTCTTACTCAACTTCCCTTTTTCTTCCATCTGCGTTGCTCTTGCCTTTGCATTGATTGCGCGGGCTTTTGTATCTATAGGATATTTTCTAGATCCTTCTAAAGCAAACTCACTTTTAGGCAACTTATCCCTTCGCTTCGTTGTCAGCTTCGCCATTTTGCTTTTCTCCTATAGATTCATTCTCTGTCTCATTTTTAGATTCTTCAGATGCTCCACCTTGTGCAAGCCAAAATTTAGCCTCAGCTAAATGACCTTCTAACTTAGAATAAGAAACTCTAAGATTTGTCATTTCTTCGGTAATAGTAGTAATTCTTTGTAACAGTTCCTTTGTATCCACAACTTTCCTCCATTTTTATTTTGAAATATTTATAGTGAACTTGTAGAATTATTGTGTCAACCCATTAATTCACAATTCCTAGAATTTAACAATACAGATTGTGTTGCTTTATTCATCTTTACAGAAGCTTTTGAGCCATTTAAAGGTGTATAACATTCAATATGTAAATCAATCCCTCGGCCTGTATTAACATAAACATTGGAGATATTAGTTCCCCCAAATGTCGAATGGTCAACAAAAATTGCTCTAATGCCAGGAGCCGAATTAACATTACCATCTAAGTTTTTGGAACCATCTAAATAAAGCCCGAAGTCCCAAGATGTATTTGTAGTGCTTTCTCTACCAACAATTATGTTGTCGATAAAAAAGGAATGACGATTATAAGAGTTTTCTTTATTTGTCTTATCTGCAATAGCTTCTATTAATATAGCAATACCTTTGTTTGTTCCCGAACCAGCAAGAATGGTTAAGTTCTTTATTGATCCACCACTATGATCAATACCTCTGGTCCATTTTAAAAATGTTTGTCCATTATATTGCCTAATTAATGTAGTAGAGCCTATGCCATCACCCATTATATTAATAGCACAAGGAATTGGATCGGGAGCAGATTTAAATATGAAGTTCCCATGAGAAAAATTTATTGTTCTAGAAGCTAAACTACTGCATGCACTTTTTACTGCATCATTGAAATTAGCAGTATTATCTTCTTCTAAAGGTGATAAAAAAATACCAGGGCATGCAATATTAGATACTAAAAATAGACCAAATAAATAATTTCTCAACTGAATCTCTCCATAAATTAACTTTATAATAATACCTCTTGTCCAGCTTTTATAGAAGATGGAGCTGTCGCACTTCCTGTAACAGCAAATGTAACTTTACGATATTTTCCTCTTGGTACAATGCCAGACAGTTTTAAAGAAATAGTTTGGTCTAGCCCCACAACTCCTGAATTTGAAATCATCATCGAATCTACAGTTACAGGATTAGTACTCATATTTGAATCATCAGCATAATTTAAAGTAGCTGTAATAGATTGCCCTGATAATATGGAAATACTTACAGTAACATCAAAACTGTATGATACCAATGCGTCTTGAGTAGATGATAGGATTGTCGCTGTTGTGGCGCTTGAAAAAGTAGGCGTAGCTGAAGATAAAGGAGGATTTAAAGGTAATTGCAGATTTTGATCGTCACCAGAAAAAATAACTTTTAATTTAAATGTTCCGTCAGTCGTGACAACTATTGCATCCTGATTATTTGCTAATACACCAGATGAATCGCCATTTAAATATCCAGTGGACAAAGCAGTGCTTAAGCTATCAGTCGTTTCTATAGCGCTAACACATGATGTAAAGCTTTCATTCTTATTTATTAAGAATCCAGTTATTGAATTTATAGCCATTATTTGTCCTTAAAAATTAATGATATTCTGTAATTATTATTATTCCTGAAGCGCCAGCCCCACCATTACCCGATGATGAGTTACCTGAAGCAATAGCGCCTCCTCCACCAGAACCATATCCTGTGGCAGCTAAACCACTAATACTTGCTGAGCCTACTAGACCTTGACAAGGACCTCCAGCTCCTAAAGGCGAGTTAGCCCCAAATCCTGAAATACCACCACCAGCCGTATAGAACCAAGCACAACCACCTTTGCCTCCAGCTATACCAACTGTAGCAGTTGTTGCAGCACCACCGTTACCACCATTCACTGTTCCACTGGCAGCACTTGAAGTCCCTGCTACACCACCAACACCTCCAGCTAAACTCATTTGAGCCCCGGCTGTACCAAAAGATGTTGTACCACCTGTTTGACCTGTTCCAGTAGTTCCTGTGCTTCCACCAGCTCCAACAGCATATGCTCTGCTAGTTGCAGCTTCCCAAAATTCTCCATATGCGCCAGAACCGCCCCCACTACCAGCATTGACCTGTGCAGTTGCTGAAGTACAGCCACCACCTTGACCGCCTCCTGCAACAGCTCTTACCCATACATACTGTGTTCCTGCGGTAGGAGTATATGTTCCTGAGCCTGAAGTAAAAACTTGTGTTGTAATTGTAAAACTTCCTGCTGAAGGATCTTGAAATGTAGGCAAAGCTCCAGCGCCATTGGATGTTAAAACCTGCCCTGAAGTACCCACACTAGCTACAGATTGTAATGCTCCTGTGCTTGTTGTTCCTCCGCAGATAACAGCATATGCTGTTGCTGAACCAGAGCCTATTCCTCCTCGAGATACAGCTAAAGTACCAGTCCAGCCAGCAGTAATGGATGTAGCAGCCAAGAGTGCAGAAGCAGGCGTGCCTCCAAGAGTCAATGTTATGTTCGTATCATCAGTTTTCGTTAAAGCAGCTGGAGTTATTGTTGTTTGGTAACCAGGTATAGTTAGACCTGAAGGAAGTGTTGTTGCAAAAGATGGCACACCGCCAGCAGAAGTTATCATTACCGCATTATTTACAGATGATATTCCTGCAATAACATTCGCGGATGAGCTATATAATACTTGGTTAATTGTAGTTGTTGCAGGATAAGTAGCTGTTGACCAAGCCGGAGCTGTACTAGAACCTGAAAGTAATACTTGGTTAGCGGTAGCTGTACCAGACAATATAGCCCCAGCTGTTGCAGTGGAATAAAATATTCCTCCATTGCTTGCAGTCAAGGCAGCATTGGTACCGCCATTTATTAATTTCAATGTTCCAGTTAAGTTTAAAGTTGAACTTGATCCACTTGTTGTTAATCCTGTCGTTCCTCCAGATACTGTAACAGCGCCAGCCGTTGGCGTTGCACTACCAGAATCACCATTAATTGTTGTAATAGCGCCGCTTGCAGATGCGGATTGCCAAGATGGAGGAGCACCACTATTTGCCGTTAATACGAAACCTGGAGTTCCACTATTAGCAAGCCAAGATGGAACGCCTGTATGAGACGTAATCAACACACCATCTATTGCTGTAGCCAATGCAGCCATAGTATTAGCACTGCTTGCATACAATAAAGTATTAATAGCATTTGTTGTTGGATAAGTACTTGTAGACCATACAGGAGTGGCAGCATTTCCTGAAAGAAGCAATTGATTAGCAGTAGAAGTACCTGCAAGAATGTTTAATTTTGATGCATCTGACCAAACTATACCTCCAGCATTGGCTAATAAATTATGGTTTGTTCCGCCATTTGCTAAAGATAACACGCCACCTAAAGATAAAGTGCTACCGCTTCCAGAGGTTGTTAATCCTGTTCCGGCACCTGAAATTGTAACCACCCCAAGAGTCGGGGTTGCACTTCCTGTATCACCATCTATCGTTGTTACTGAACCTGTTCCAGATGCTATTTGCCATGTCGCATTACCGAATGCATCAGCAGTTAATACATAGCCTGCAGTTGCACTACTTAAATCAATAGTTAATCCAGTATTAGCAACTCCGGTACCCCCACGTGCTCCGCTAAGTGTTCCGGTCCAGCCTGCTGTGATAGATGTTGCTTGCAGAAGTGCTGTAGACGGATTTCCGCCTAATGTTAAAGTGACGTTGGTATCATCTACTTTTGTTAAAGGATGTCCGGTTATAGAAATTCCTGATGGTAATGTTGTACTAAAAAATGGATTACCGCTTCCATCAGTCACTAAGATTGAATTATTACCCGAGCTTAATTGCCCAATAATACCTGTGGATTGACCATATAATAATTGCTGTGCAGTTATTGTAGACAATCCTGTTCCGCCATCAGCAACGCCCAGTGGATTTGATAAAGTTAAGTTTGAAAAAGTAGGACTGCTTGTTGTCGCTATAGATTGTGGAAGGCTTAAAATCACATTCCCAACAGGTGCGGAGGCTATAACTTGATTAGCAGTTCCCGTAATCGATGTTACGCCTACAGCATCAAATGTATAGTTTGTATCCCAAGATGCTGCAGTGGTTCCTGAAGTTGAAATCACAGTATAAATTGCATTAGTGTTCGAACTCATAATCTGAATATCATTCAATCCAGATGACTGAACCGTTACATCGCCAGTTGAATTATTGACAACTAAAAATGTTTGTCCTAAAACTAATGTTGATACAACAGGCAATACTAATGTATGAGTAGTTGATCCAGTAAAATATTGTTGTTGTGTGTCATCAACTGTCAAAGTTGTAGTTCCACCGCTTGTTGCAGTAGTTGTATAGCCAACAATAAATGAATTTGCAGAGAAGTTTTTATGCGAATCCCATCCCGCAAATGCAGTGGCAGTAGGAGAAGTAGTTACTGAGCTTACGCCAGTACCGCCTCTTGAGATTCCTAATTGACCAGTCCATCCTAAAGTCAATGAAACAGGTTGTAAAAGAGATGTGGCAGGAGTTCCGCCAAGCGTCAAAGTTACATTCGTATCATTTGTTTTGGTTAATGGCTGAGGAGTAATAGTAGGCTCATAACCAGGAATGATTAAGCCTGCGGGCAAAGTGGTATTAAAAGAAGGAAGCCCTGTATTATCAGTAACTAAAACTGCATTATTAACTGAATTAGTAGGAGATACTGTAGTTCCATTTGAAGCATAGTATGCAACCGAGTTAGTCGTTCCAGGATTTACTGTACCAGTTCCACTGCCAGATAATTCAACCCACATAGCAGTAATTGGATCGTAATATTCATAAACTTGTAAAGTTGTGTTAACTCTAAGTCTATAATAAATACTTGGATCTGGAGCTGGTCTATCGCCCGTTGTTCCTGGAGCTAAAAAAGTCCAAGGATTATTATATCTGGTATTTACAGTCAGTCCAGAATCTAATCCCACTGTTATTTTGTCGTTGGATAAATCTCCACCATTTGCAAATTCGCTGAATTTTATAGTATTGACCATCACTAATCCTTGTGACTATTGAGAGCTTACGATCCTTGTAGTTGTCTTAAAGAGACTCCTACATAAGCGCTTGTGTCGGGTGTAATTAAGTGTATCACGTCCCCGCCTTTTACATAACGTTTACATGGTCGAAATTCGTTATATTGTTGAGTTCCAACTGTTCCTAAAGGAGGAATAGATGGCACAGAATTTAAACATACGAATACATTTGCAGTTGAATTGAACGAAAACAATGCTTGATATTGAGTAGTATCCGTACCAGGAACAGTAAAAGATTGCTCACTATTTGCCTGAAGACCTATTTGATAATCTGTATCGCTAAAAGGAATTGTTTCATGATAATTGCTATTATATTGTATTGCCACTTTTAATTCTCCTTGTTTATTTATAATCCCATTCTTGAGTCAGCTGTATAATGATAAAGTATGCCAGCAGACCCAGCGGCTGTAGAAAATGCAGGGCCAATCATTGTACTTAATGCAGTTCCTTGCCATGAGAACCCTTGTAAACCATCTGCACCAAATGTAGTAAAAAAAGAAGATAATTGTACTTCTCCAGATGTAGGAGTAGAAGCATTAAGAAAAGCAAAAACCCGATCAGATGTAGTTGATGCCCCAGAATAAAAATTGAGTGTGGGATTTACTCGCTTAATTACTTTATATTGCAGCCCAAATCCATTTGGAACACAAGACATTTGCGTAGCGCCTTGATTGAAAAACGCATTCATGGGTGCATAGACCGCACTTATTTGACTTGCTTGTTGAGGACCTGTTGTAAGAGTCGCCGTTCCAGGATTAAAGCTAGTCTCATAATAATAATGACATCTTTTCAAAGTCTCATCATAAGTAAGAGAAGGCGTATCAATAGCAAAATCATTTTGTACAAGTGAAACTTTATCAAAGATAATATGGTCTGGAGTACCAGTCTCCACCATAGATTTTAAAGTGTATATAACAATGCCTAATGTCATATCTGAACTGGTAGCAGCAGGCAAATTAAATCCTTCAAATGTAAGCGTGTTTGCTCCATCTGATATTATATAGACTGGGTCATTTTGAGAGATAATAGTTGTCCAATCAGCAGAAAATACAGGCTCTCCATTTGCTGCCCATGATAAAATTGGTTCTGTTTGTGATAATGAAGCAGGAAGATTCTGGCTATAAATTAATCTCATTTTCACTTGAAGATTCAGAGCGTCATTTTGCAATTGTGCAACAAGCTTTACTAAACTGGAAAATACTTTACCCCATCCGCCTCTAATCGTTGCTGGGTCAATGTATTGAATCATCGCAAATTGATTGTCTGCTGTTACTGCATTGACTTGGAATCCATAATTATTTGCATATGAAGCTCTTTCTGTAGAAATATTATTTCCTGCAGCACTTGCCACATATTTTTGTTGAACCAATATTGTTTGATCAGCAACATAGCCGAATGTCGCCAAATTCGTTGTGGTAACAGGATAGAATTGCCATGGATTAAGTGCAAAATCCCATCCAGTTAAAACGCTTTCTTTCTGTTGTCGTAATAAAGAATCGCGATAGTAATGGAAAGTATAATCTTGTTGTCTTTCAATTGTATCTTGAATGTATTCGAAATTGTTTATTGTACTAGAAGTGACCAACTGTAAACTGGTTACATATATATCAACGGTCGTTGGTAAAAATAATCGATATTCAATCCATGCGTCAGGAGGAGTATCAGTATTAGTTGATGCAGGCATTAATCCATGGTCATTGTATTCATTAAATGTATCTGTAATTACCGTAGAACTCAAAACCGTAGTTAAAGGCGTTCCCATAGAATCATACAATTGCGCTGAGATTTCTTGTGGGGAACCTTGTATTCTTGCAGTTATTGAGCTTGCAACATATCGTGGCTGATTAAAAGTAGACCATAATATGCCGTTTTGATTAAATCTTTGAGACAGATATGGCGTTCCTGTCCAACTTCCAGATATCGTAATACGTAATGCATAAGGTGCATTAGAAGGATTGTCTAATGTGCTTGTTATGGCTAAACGTTCAAGCGCCACATTTCCAGTGCCAGTTAAATTTAAAAACCAGCCTGGAGCAACTTCAATTGGTTCAGGATCCGTAATCGTAGTGGCAGAATAAGGCGAATTAAAACTTATTAATGAAAATTGAGGATTAGTAATCTGGTTATCAGTAGCAATCGCTGATGTATCGATAGGAACGTTGCCGCTGCTTCCTGGAGAATAGTTCTCAACCAAATAAATTAATGGGTCAGATTGTGTTGGGCCTTTTCTAAACTCAAGACGATAAACAACGGTTGGGTCCCAAAATATATCAACTGGCAATGTACCATTAGCCAAAAATTGAATTGGGTTATTCCAGGGAATCCCAGAAACAGTTGTATAAACAGTTGCAGGAATATAAGGTATCGTATTTTCAAGCACAAACATGTAGTAAGTGTCATCAAATAAGTGTCCAGTAAGGTCTGCAAATAACCAGACGGGATTGCTTCCTCTTACAAAAGTATCAGCCATTTGTCATCCTTAATAATATGCTTGTTTTTTGTCCATCTGTATATTACAATACTTGTATCAAAATCTTTTCAGGAGTTGTAAATGATAATTTTATTTTTCATAACACTTATATTTGTTATCTTAACTGAAATTTAGCGTCCCTCAATTAAATTTTTTAATTCATTTAATCCAAATAATCCAGTTGCACCTAAAGCACCATATTTTATTTTTTTAGCAGTAGGAGTTTTTAAATAAACTCCTGGATATTTTCTGGCTAAATTAACTCTAAATTCTTCATTGTTTAGAAGCTTTTGGATGGCCTTATTTGGACGCAATCTATTTGCTTCATAAGCTGACAACGGCTCTAAAGATGTATAAGGAATGACATTTTCTTTATACTTATTGGCCAAGTCTTCGTACTTCATAGCAAGACCAGGATTCTTTCCAAGAGAGTTATTAGAAAACATCGACTTCTTGATTCCATTTCTTGTTTCCTGAACCGCCTTCAATGTTTTTAATTGAGTAGGAGTAAGCCCAGCTTTCTGGTCTATTTTATTAAAGTATCGCTCTAATGCCCCTAATTCACTTTGCGCCCAATGAGCATTTTCAATAGTTGGGAAATTCAAATATTCTTTTAATGCAGTATGATACTTAGGCTGTGAATTCTTAATGATACTCGCTTGATTGGACATTATTTCTTTATTTGGCTTGGCATGAAGAAGTCCCATTGATTCAGCTTCATCAAATAAATTCCTATAATCAGCTTTTGCAATACCATATTGTTTTGCTTTTTCTTTAGAAATAGACTTCATGATGCCTTTAGCAGATACAGCTGGTATTTTACCAGTTAATGATTCTGGGGCTAAAAACATTGGAGCAATCGCACCTATATCTTCAAATAATACATCACCTTTTTGGGGCTCACCTAAGACAGCTTTTTTTAATCCTGTATCACCTATCTTTAACTTTTCAGCCAAGCCCATTGTTTGATTGAATGGAAATATTCCTTTAGAACCAAGGTAGGTATTAACATTTAGAGGCAAGTTATAAAGGCCCTTTGCCCCTTCTAGTAAACCAGACATAATGCCACCACCAGCCCTTGCAGCGCCTTTAATGGGATGTTCTGAAATGGCTTGACTTGCTTCAGAGAATTCATCAGGTAATTGCATTCCCTTCTCACCAGCAGCCATTAATAGATTTAGACCGGCATTCCCAATGTCTCCTGGAATACTCATAATTCCTGGTCTTTCTTCCTGAATTGGCTCAGGAGATAAACCTCTAATTTTATATGATTGATTTTGAATAGGTTGCTGCTGATTGGCTAATCCTAAGATTCTATATCCTGCCATTATTGAGCTCCCAGTGCTTTTGCTTGAGCATATGTCATAGTTTCTTGACCATTTGGTCCTTCCACTATTACCAAATCATTATCATTGTATTTTTTTGTAGCTGCCTGACTCTCAAGTTTATTTTCCAAAGGCTTCTTACCAAGCAATTCTCTTGAATGATTAATTGAGTCTATTAACTGACTTCGCATGGATTCAAGCTTTCCAATTGCTACAGGCTGTTGTTCAGCATGGCTTGGCTTTAATTGAGCAGCCATCTTTAATGCAACAATGTTACCTCTGGCTGACAATTTTTGCTCTAAACCTGCAATTGCATCTGAGATTAAGTTTTGCCAAGTACCAAAATTCTTATTTTTGGTAGTCTTTGCATATCTCTCTGGCAAAAATCCATGACCAAACATATCAGGATTATTTTCAGCAATCTTTATGAGCTGGTCTACACCTTTCAATGACTTTTCTAGAGTTGGCAAGTCTTTATTAACAGCCATTATTTCTTTATTTTTTGCTTCTCGTGATTTATTTTCTGTCTTAAGATTTTCTAAATCTATTTGTTGTTGGAATTCAGCTGCTCTCTTTTGTTCTGGTGTTTCTGATAATGGATCGAAACCAAATTGAGACCTGAAATAACCTCTTAACAGTGGATTTTTCTTTAGTGAATCTATCGTCATATTTTGAGGAATTTCTTTATTTTCTGTTGGTAATGATACTTGTTCTTCGGGTCTTTCAGAAGGAAATGCTCCCATACCTTGTCCTATTGCATTCATAGGCATTTGGTCATGCAGCATCCCTCCTTGATTCATATCAGGATTTCCTGATAGTAGACTTTGAATTCTTCTAAACTGATTAATTTTATACATTGGATCATTAATATTTTTGGCATGTTCTATTTGTTGTTGTAATAGAGCACGTTGCAAATCTGAATTTGCATTAGAGCGCGCTAATTGCGCTTTTCTTAATGCCATTTCTTGATTAAATTGTTCAGCTAATTGCCTTTGTCGTTCACGCTGCAATTGCGGCTCTATCATTCTTGTAAACATCGAAGAACCTGAATTTAATCCTTCTAAAAATCCTGTCCCAGGCAATCCAGGCATTGGGATATTTAAAGCCATTATCGACCTCCATAAGGATTATAAGTTCCTGTTGGTGACCATCCCATATTCTGACCTATAGCTCCTCCTATTGCGCCACCAATAGGGCCGCCTAAAGCACTTCCTAATAATCCAATTCCGCCACCTAGTAATTTGCTAAACAAATCCCCGCCAGCATTTTGCCTTCCATAGGCCATTTGAGCAGCATTTTGTGCCATGTTCATAGCATTATTGCTCATTTGATTAGCAGAATTAGCACCTTTCCCAAATATATCTTGACCAATTCCAACACCTGCCAGATATTTTTGCATTAAGTTATCAAGATAGTTTTGTCTATCATTAAGTCCAATTTGGGTTGCTCCAGATTGTATTGCATCCAAAGCAGTGTTAGAACCCATAAGCCCCAAACCAGAAGCAGCATCAAGACCATGTTCTTGAGCAAGCGCCTCTGCCTGTTTTGCCGCTGGTGATTCTGCATAGCCTTCTATCCATTTATTTTGAAGTTCTTCGGGATTGAGCAATGAATTCATTGCACTATTTATGCTTCCATAGGCATTTTGACCATATTGATTGTAAGGTTCTAAATATCCTTGGCTTTGAGCATAATATTTATCTAATTGCTCTTGAGCTTTCTTATAGCCGCGATCAGGATGAAGAAAATTTGATAACCAACTCATTACAATCTCCCTATGGATAAGCTGATGTTGTGAATTTGACTAATGCACCGCTTTGCATTCCAACATATACATTATTATCAGTATCGTATAAAAATATACCATTTTCTAAGTCGCCATCTGTAAACATTTGAGCAATTTCTGCTGCCGTATAACTTTGGCTGGTAAATAAATTTACAATGCGCTCTAAGTCGAGCAGATTTTCGTTTAATGTGTCAACTAAAACTGCAAGCCATGAGCTAAATTCAAAAGAAAAGTCTTCATTCTGTCCTGGAACCGAATCAATTCTGTCTAAAAAGAAACTCATTAATTAGCGCCTCCAGAAGTTCTTTCTATTAATTGTACTCCTCCTAAAATTACAATGGGAGCAGAACTTACGCATATTAATTTATAACATCTATTTCGACTTACGCCTAGCTGATACCACCTCATTCTCCATCTATATTGGCCCAATTGAGCAAAAGGGCGCAAATCCGCGCTAATAAACGTAACGCCCCCATCATCACTGTAGTAGAGCTCAATGTGTGGCTTAAATAATGCGTTGTAATGATTATCATCGAAAGTAGGCGTATTAGTGCCATCTTGAATGATGAACTTATTATCTTCACTAACAATATAAACTGGCGAATCAGGTGGCTCTCCATCTTTAATAACAAAGACGGTATTAAGAAAAGGTGCATTGCTTTGATAGAAGCTTTGTTCACCAAAAACGAAATCAATTTCAACATATTGAGTTTTAAACTCAGAATAATCTTCTTCATATATTTGCTGTGTTATTGCTTCATAGCGCATTGGGTATTTAAGGAATGCATCTGGGGCTTGAATATCAGGCTGAGCCATATTTCTCAATTCATTGTAATAAATATTTCCAGCCATCTGATACATGGCGGGATCGCTTTGAACAGTGACTAAATGTGTATTAGCAAAATATGTATGGGATTCAATCCTATTCCTTTCACCATTTAGCTCTATGCATCGATGCCATGTATTTGTATCAAAATTATATTCCAAGCAATTAGCATCTGCAGTGACATCTAATTGGCCAAAGTTTTCATAAGGACCAGCCGATACACGATAAAATATCGTGCTTTCATATTGGTAAAGAAATCCTTTCGCAGTATTTTCTATAAATGGGCTAGTAAAACTTGAATCTTGAGCGCTTCCTTGAAGCAAAACATTAATTGCTTGAGTAGAAATCTCTTGTGGCATCTGTCCATTTGAAGTCATAAAACTCACAAGACCCGTAGCATTTTTTGCAAGCCAACACATACGACCAAAATCCACTGAAAGACTAAATGGATCAGCTATACCATAGTCCCAGTTATAAGAGCTATTTAATTTCCAAGGAAACTCTCTTGTAACGCCAGCAACAGTAATCTGAGTGATAATATTTGACCAAATATCCGTAGTGAAATCGCAAAATATATATAATGTATTATGAAGGACATCCATCTGGCCTATAATTCCAGATGCTCTCGCATTTAATGCAGCCCCATTAATAGTGAAATAAGTATTTAAATCACCAGTTAAATTAATAGTGGTCAAATAAAAATCAGGACTATCTTTGACGCTTACAACAAATCGGTTACCAAATGAAGCGACATAGAGAGGTTTGCCGCCTGTGGTAGAACCTCCAGGAGCTAATGGATCGGTAACCGTGCCCATAGTGACCGAAGTTCCATCTTCGGTAATCACATAAATATGTTGCTCGTCAGTCATCATGGCATAAACCAAATTACCAACAGGCAAAAAGTCAAACCAAATATTAGTACCAAGATGAACTGTGCCAATTTGTCTTCTATTGAATGCGGCATCGATTACATAAACAGATGTGCCATCTACTACATACATGTAATTAATGGTCTTAAATACCGCTCTTGGCTCTGAATCAAAGACGAGCTTAACCTCATTGAGTAGACTTACATGCTTTCTGCCCATAGCAGGATATAAAGCTTGCTTTTTTTTGCCAGATTCAACGGCTATAC
>Ga0247662_1000016_pt1 | contig 37755 bp, 57 predicted proteins | sample CNK03_metaG_FD_190127 | JGI IMG/M metagenome (GOLD analysis project Ga0247662, IMG submission 190127) | Soil microbial communities from Purdue University Martell Research Forest, Indiana, United States - CNK03 | ecosystem: Environmental > Terrestrial > Soil > Temperate forest > Bulk soil... | reverse complement strand
TGTTCTTTGGGCAGGCACGGCCATCTGGGCGCAATGTACAAACCGCCGCTCGCGCTTCAGAGAGTTCAGCCTTTACTGGGGCCAGCCCCGATTCTTCCCAATCCATGAGCAGCGCGGCTCCAGCAGCTAATCTTTTCACAGCCGAAAGGCTACCAGTGATCTGGCTCGCGGTAAATCCTCCGGGGTGCTTTGTCTCCGGCGCTTCGGGCGGGTTATCGCTGGCGATGTACTCGCGCCAGTTCATCTCCATGCACACCTTCGTATTGAAGCTGTCCAGTTCCAAAGCCACCTGCCTCGGGTCCAGGGACCAGCCATGCCGTTCTGCCAAGTGCCGGTTCTTCTGCCGGTGTTCAACGATCTGGCGCACTGTCTCGTCAAAGCTGGCGTGCGGCGTGGGGAACCAGTTTGTGACGGATTCGTACCACCTGAGGCCGCCCGGGAGCGAGCGATTTCGATCAGCGAGTCTTGGCATGTTTATCCTTTAGCCATTGCTTGTAGCGTTTCTTAAGCCTCTTAAGGTATGCCCGTTTCATCTCGCCATTAACCCAATCACAAATGGACTTAAGCTGAGCCTTAGCCACTTCACGATCCAGATCGTCGTTGTATTGGAGTTTCGGCGGTTTCATTTCTGCCCGCAACACTTCGCGGCTAATTGCCGTGGCGGTTGCGGTGGTGTGACGGCATCAGTATAAACCGGAGCCGTGTAGTGGCCCGGATCGCCTTCGGTTATGTACTCCGTCCAATTCATTTCCTGGCAAACCTTCGTATTAAATGCGTCGAGTTCAGCCGCCACCTGGGCCGGGTCCACCGACCAGCCGTTGCGCTCGATTAGCCATGAGTTACCCAGGCGATGCTTGATGATTTCGGCTACAGTCGCGTCGAAGGAAATCCAAGTTGTGGGCGTCCAGTTAGTTTCAGATTGCCGGTACCTCCAGCCTCCGGGGCAAAAACGGTTTCTATCTTTTAGGCGCATTCTTGCCTTTAGCCCATAGTCTTATCTGCTCCATTGAAATCAAGTAAGAAGTTCTGGCGAGGTGGTAACAAATTTCACCTTCCAGTTGCTGAAAGTGGCTGATGTCGATTGATATGCCGGAAGGCGTGGTGTGAAATGACACGTTCCACTGCGGGATCTCCTTCGGTGGCTTGATCCGCCTGATTCTCTTTTTCATTTTCGTTGTTGACAGACTGAACCAGCCCGTTACTATTGTCAACAAATGAAGCTCGGAGAGTGTTTAGAAGCCTACCGCGAGAAAAACAACCTTACCTGGCGTTCGCTGGCCAAGGAAATCGGCGTGGACCATGCCGTGCTGTTCAAGCTGCGCACCAAGCCCACGGCAGGCAGCGAGAATGCCATGAGAATAATGAACTGGCTGATGAGCCAAGATAGGGACAAATCCAATGGAGCCTAAGACCATAACAGTACCCGGAATTCCTGGGCCACTTCGAGAGCAATCACTGGACGAATTCCTGTCTGTGCTCACCCCGGATCATCTGGCCCGCCAGCAATTGAACGAGATTCGCGCCCAAGCCTTGAAATCCGTGGAGTTGTCCACGCAACTCATGCAGGCCAATGAGAAGATTCTGGAGTTGCAGAATAAGCTCATGGCACCTGTGCCTGTGGTTAAAGAGTATTTGCCAGATCCAAATCTTATTCCATCACCACCCCAACCCACCGCCGATCCCCGCTCTGGCCCATTTCCCAAGGTGGAGTGTCCGCATTGCAAGAAACTGGTATCATCTTCGCCTGCCGGCTGGTCTGCGCATCAGCGCAATGCACACCCGGATAATCAGGCACCCAGGCCGCAGGTATGAACACGAAGGTTGATATTGTGTGGCAGACAGCAAACCTGGACCGGGTTTTGGAGAACTGGGTTGACGGTTATAAGCCAGAGCACGGAAAGGTTGTAGGGCACGATGCGTACATTGATTTAAGCAAGAGACAGGTTGCCTTCAGGCTCTACATCGAAGTTCCAGAACAGCCAAAGCCATGAAAGTACTCAGCCTTTTAGGAAATAGGATTCAAGTCAGGCCACTCCCCCAGGATGAAAAGGCCAGCGGTTCGATCTTCTATGCGCCACAGCACAAGCCAGAGCAACAGATCCATGAAGTGATCGCCGTGGGCAGTGGGCGCAGGCTCAAGAACGGCACCATAGTCGAGATGCCGGTGAAGGCGGGGGACCATGTACTTCTAGACCAATACTCACTTCAATCCCGCACGGATGCTGGCGAGGGTACGTGGATTGTGGATCTGGATTCGTGTAGTTTGGTGATTGAACTCTAGAATTTCTCCTCGTCTATCTGTTCTTTCTAGTGTCTTTCCGTACAAACCAAATAAGCAGTTAATAAGGTTTGGAATGACTTGCGCATTGCAGCGTATTAGTAGCACACAATGATATTGGGGCGGGGAGAAAAGCTTTCATGCTCTAAGGCTGGGCACACCGAGGCCCTGGTAGTAACGCGCAACTCAAAGACGGTACAGGCTAAAAAGGCTGAGCGTCTGTTGCGTTAGCCGGGAAGCGTGATGGAAGATCGTTCCAACTCCGGCGACCAAGGAACACCGAATTGATCGCAACCAATCCGGCTCTGGCTCGGTTTACTAGGTAGTCTTGAGATTTTTTTAGAGTCCCACCCAAGGCTTCTCCGCAGGACACGCAGGGACTTCTCCCTGCTCTGTCGTCCACGGCATATCCCTATAGCCCAATGCTCGATCAATGTACGGGGATAACAGCCATCCTTGGCATATCGAGATTGGAGGTGCCAGCACGGACAACAAAAGACCCGCAACCTCAATATTCCTGAGAGGCTGCGGGTGAAGTTGTGCTCCTGGTAAGAGCAACTTTCGGTTTCGGCTACTGGCCTGAAAAGACCAGCCGCCAATCCTTTGACCGTCAGATACTGTACCAGGAGCATCTGACGGCTTTTCTAAGTCTAAGACGTGTTCATGTCAAGTGCGTTGTTCAGGCCAGCCGCACCCCTGGCCATTGCGCATCAATCTTCCGATTTATATCACTTCGGCTGAACACTCCACACCACCTCCTCTCATTGACCATTACCGAAACCCATTTTGGGTAATCTTTCACGGTTCATTCAGCGCGGTTACTGTATCCACCCCACGAACCCTCCGCAGACGGTCCAATTTGGTGCCGGGTATTCTGCCGTTGATGTTGCCGTTTTCTATGGAGACATCTTGTAAGCCGCTCCTGATAAGCCGCCTTTTGACGTGCTGCATATGAACAGTAGCGTGAACTCGGATGATCACGGTTTTGATGTTTCGCTTTTTCAGTTGCGCGGTGTTCATTGTCAAGCCCCTAAAATTCAAGGTTCATTCCTCGTGTTCCCAACGTTGAGGGCGCTGGCGACGATACTCATCCCGCTCTCCCGTGGCGTGTCCCCAAAGGAACATAACACGCAGCAGGACAAAGAAAGCCAAGATGCCTATGATGGCTTCGAGCATAATCCATGTTTCTCCACCCATGCGGCCAAGGCGTACTGGAAGAACTCAGCCGTGCGCCATTTCTTTGGCACGGTCAGGGTCCAGCGCTCACCGCAGTGGCAGGAGAATGTGATTGGCCATGTCATGGTGACAGTACGGTTTCCCGCCATTCGTTGTTTTCCCACACGGCCAACTCGAATCTAAATTGCGGATACGTCTTGGCTGCGAGTGCGGCCTTGGCTACGCCCTTCTCATAAAATCGGTGCTTGGCCTTAACCTCCACAAAGGTAAGCCCAAACTGCCCGAGGTACGCCAAGTCAGGCTTATAGCTTTTGTAAGGCGGATCGAGTCGCAGCGTGATTGCCTGCTTGAGAACTTCCAAACCCCTGGCCTCTAAAATAAAGCAATACCTGTACTCGGTCTTGTTCAGCAGGCAGTTTGTGGCCTTGTACGTCTTAATCGCAGACAGTATGTCTTTTCGGCTCTCTGGCAATGGATTCAAAACAAGCTCCGATCCTTTGTGCCAATGCCCCGGCTTTGTTTCAACGTAGCCTAGGTCTTTGAGTTGTTGAGTCGTCACAGCGTATCTTTCAATTTCCTGAACTTCTCAAATTCAGTCTCGCCCCGCATGATTTCCTCAACAGATCTTGGCTTGGATGCTGGCTCCGTGCTCCTGCCGGTGCTGCGCAGAACAGAATCGCGCTCAGTGGGCTTAGGCTTGCGGGCCTCGGCCTTGGCCATAGCCTTATCCTCTTCATAGAGGTCAGGCATGGCGATTAGGTTACTGAACTTGAGACAGCCTGGGTTGCGCTCTTTCTTGTGCACCTTCTTCTTCAGGTACTGGATGACCAGGCGCAAATCCTCCACGGTGCCGCCGCGCTTGACCCACTCCCACCATTGCCGCTCGCGTTCAAAGTCCAGGCGCAGATCCATGCCGGTGTGCAGGCGGTATTCCCGGTGCAGACTGGCGATTAGGGCGTTGTCAATGGCCACTTCGGGTTCCTTTCATCCTTTATTACATGCGGTAAATTTGTAAGTTTTCAGCCGTTCAAGTTGGTGTTCAAGTTCGTGAATGAGTTTTTGAAATTCTGGCGGGCTTCTAAACTCCATCCATTCCGTAACCATTGATTCCAAAGTTGCTGATTTCCACGTTGTGCAACTACCTACGCCAGAAAGGCTGATTTCCACCGGATATTGTTCATCCCCATCTATAAAACACGAAATATGGATAGCTAATGCGTCATCCAGAAGCCCAATAGCAAAAGCCTCGAAGTCAGCTGAGTCGAGCTTTCCATCAAAATCCCTGACTACATCCTGAATGGTGTCCCCAATGTCAGAAAACAGAACTTCCACCAGCCTCTTTTTCATGGCGTTCCTGCCGCCCGTAACGGCATCCTTAAGCTCTTTTTTATTCATAGTCATTTCTTCTTCAGCACCTTCTTAACCATGTCCTTGGCTTTAGCCTTGAGCATTTTGGCGTTGTGAACGGCCTCACGCAGCGCAGCCTTGGCCTCGGACTTGGTTTGTTCTTTATGCCCAGCCAGTTTAACCCCGGCTTTAAGACAGGCATTTCTCCACCATGAATTCATAAGATTAAAACGCCGCCAGCCAGTAGAGCACGAAAGGCGCTGCGGTGAAAAGGCGCAGCGAAACCGGGCCAATAGGGCAAGGCCACGGACCACAACCCACTGGGCTGGCGACGAAATTGGTCATTCTAATTCAGCTTCACGTCCAGAATGTCTGCTACTTGGCGCATGGTGATGATTTCTTCATCCATATCCGATTCTTCATCCAGCAAATCCAGGAAGTAGTTAATAATACGCCGCTTTGTGCGGTCTGTTTTTGGCAGTAATGCTTTTGCAATATCAGCAGCAGCCTTGAACTGCTTATCAATGTCTTTGTCTGTAAGCGTTGTCATAAATAATTGTTAGCCCAGCGCCAATGATCAACAAGCGGCTTGAAACCCATGCTGTAATCCAGCTTCCAATCCTGGTTCAGGTGCAGGACAAACTTGCCCTTTTCAGACGTGGAAATATAGAGGTTTCCTGTGGCGATCTGGGATGACGTTTCCCGGCTTCGGGCATGGGCATATCCGCTTAATTGCAAAACATGCTCTGACCAGGAGGCTTTCTCAGGCAGTTTTCGGGCAGTCTTGAAGTCCAGCAATAGCTCGATTCCAGGTTTCATCTCACCGATAAAGTCACACTTCCCAGCGTAGCCATCACCAACCAGGACTCGCTCTACGTGAAGAACCTTTTGGCATACTTTCAGCACATGCTCACCTGCTGGCAGTATCCAGCCATCCAGTTCCGTAGGGAATGCCTTGCCAAGAAAGTAGGCTTCAAGCGCGGCGTGCATATCAGTCCCCAAGTCGCGGGCTTTCTGTGCTTCCTCATCTTGGATCTTCTCGGTATGCAGGACTCGCTCCACGAATGCGTCTAAGGGTTCTTCTGCTGGCCTGGGAGTGGTTAGAACAGCGAGGCAGGCCATTTCTGTTTTCCAAGCTTCAAGCTGTGGGCGCGCCAAAACGCGCAAAATCGTAGAAACTGAGGGAAGCGGCAATGGGTCCATCTTCCTGGCATCGGCTAGTGTGAACCCGCGCATACCAGTTCCGTCCTTCTTGGCCACCTGATACAGCGGCTTGCCATCATCAGCCGTGTAAAAGTGGGCGGATTCCTCGGTGTAGGTACGGGCGGCGGTGGGTGTCATGGGGTGTCCTGCTCTTTAACCCATTGATTGAAAACTTCTTCAGCCCGTCCACGTGTGGTAATGAATTTGCCGTATGGGCCAAAATCCTTAGCAGAAGGGTAAACTTCGTGATCTTCAGACCATTTGCCGCTCGGCATTAGTGCTGCCTTGCGAACCCGGATCTTGATTACTTCGTAACCCTCGGCCTTACCAGATTGTCGGATTCGCTCATAAAGCGCCACCGAACCGCGCCTATCAATCTGTTTTAGTGTTACCGGATTGTTTACGAGGCCGTCCCCTGACCATATGATGGTTTTTTCAAGCTGCTTCATTGCGATAAAGCGTTAGTCCTTCTTTGAGAAATTCAGCGCGGCTCCCGCGCAGTCTAGCGCCTTCCTAAACTCCGTATCCTGCTCGATTTGCTGCTGGCTCTTAGGCTTGCCATTGTAACTTGTTTCCACTTCGTAGTTTGCCCACCAACCAAAGAGCGTTTTCTTAGGCAATTCGCCCAGTGGCGTGTCCTTGTCCTTGCCAAATGGCATACGAAACGCCCGCCAAGGCTCAGTTTCAGCCTTTGTTTCGGGCTTCTGTGGCTCGCTATAGTGGGGTTTGTAAGGCTGACCCGCCTGTTCCCCATTGCCGAACTCAGCCAAGCGGCTTTGGAGCATGGATAATTCGTCCTTGCTAGTCGGGACATACTGCAAGCCCAGGTCGTCAATGTTCTCAGTCGGTAATAGCCAATCGAGCTTTTGAAAGAACTCCGTGGCCATTTCGCGGCATGGTGCCAACTCCTTCAGCATCCAGGCTTTTGTGGCTTCAGTGGCCACTTTGTCTGTTTTGGCTGGCTTAGAATGCTCTGCGGGCTTTGGCACTGGTTTTGACTGCTCGAAGCTCATTTCCTCTGCCGGTGTGGCTTCGTATCCAGCCAAGGTCATTACAAAGCCCAGAGGCATACGCAAGCACTTGGCTGTGGCCCTGGTTTGAGCCATCGAACGAAGTGCGAAGTCCTCCCGGTTTGACCAGTTCTTTTCAGAGCGCAAGCACTCGGCCTCAGCAGCCCCAACCACGGACCCGTCTTTGGTGCGGGCCTCAACGCGGGCTTCCCATCCGGCCTCCACTTGCCTTGTCCAGACCAGGACCGGAAACACGCCCAGCATCGTGCCCAGCAGCGTCCAGGCTTCACACTTGGGATATTCTTTGCCTGAGATATTGCTGATTAAGCCTTGCTGCCGGATCACGGCTTTGAGCGCAGTAGCCACTTGGGTAGCCTTTTCGATGATAGCTACAGGCGCAGTCTCGCCAAACAAACCAGAGGGGGCTAATTCGCGGGGTTCTGCGACTACCAAGGCTTGAGCTTCGTCATTCATGGTTTAGGGAAAAGTTTGAGCTTGAGCGATTGGGCCTGCCCACAAAGCCAGCAGGCAAGTTCGATTGGGATTACGAGCAGGCGCAGAATGATTACGATGGCCACGGCAAAGGCGCAGAGGCTCAACCAGGTTAGGACCAGGACGCCAGCCAGCCATATTGCAAGAGCGATCATTGGCCATCCCATCCATATTCCAGCCCGGCTCCGCCGCAGCCGTGGGCTTCCATGATCATGTAGAGCAGCACCAGGGCCAGGCACCAAGCCACGGCCTTCCAGATTACCAAGGTGTCAGATTGGTCAGTCATGGCGTGCCTTCGGCTTTGGCTACGGCTGCTCTCAAGCCATTCCAGTCAATGTCGTCCATACCGCCGTTATCCTCAGAAGCGATTAGAACCTGCCTACACGCTTCCAGCAAATCAGGTGCGGCTGCGATTAGTCGGGCGTTGGCCTCCGTTTCTGTCGAGGTGGACATTTCGGCAATGCAAGTGCGCAGCCTTGGTTCGTCCTTTGGCTCGTGCATGATCAGACTCACCGGGAAAGTCTGGAATGTAATTTCCCGGCCTGGACCCCCACTGTCGTATTCAACCCGCTTGTCGTGTATCTCTACGTGCCACGGTCCAGGTGTAACTTGTGTTTCTGTTTTCACTTACTTCCTTTCGTTTACTGTGGTTTTCTCTATTTCTGCTTTGATTGGTGCCAGCGGATCTCGGGCGAGGGTTTCTCGGAAACAATCCAGGCACATGCGATTAGGGCTGTCGGCCTCCTCGCGGGATTGCTCCTCGTAGGCTTGGCCGCATTTTGGGCAGGTGGTGATCATAAGTCGCTATTCTCCGAAACAAGGATTCTAACTGGCAGGTAAAAATCATAGTGGTGAAGCGGTCCCGGTGTGGATTTGATAGCTTGCCCCATTTTTACAAGCTCATCAATTAACTCCCAGTGTGAGCACCAATAGATCAATCCATCGCTGTGGGCTTTAATCTCGATCTTGAACTGTTGGCTTAGTGTGTTTTCAATAGTCAGATAGGACAGGATCACCCTTTCCTTCGAGATAAGTTTAAGCGGCGAGTCTGAAAGCTGCCGCCTCGTTACTGTTTCACTTTTCACTTTTATTTTCCTTTCGTGGGTTTTGGTTTAGTGCTTCGGTGTGGCCTCTGGCACATGAAGCCACAACGAGGGACGAAGCTGTTAGATTGCGTTGGCTTCGGCCAAGGAATGTTTCTGGCAGTAGGCAAGCATACTTTGGCCCTCTTGCTCTGCATATTCCCGGCCATAGAAGCCCCAGCAAGAGTCAAGGTGATTGCCTTCATCATCCTCAACAATGCAGCCCCAAACATCGCCGGAAAGGTACTGATTCCATTCGGCAACCTTGCCCAGCGCAATCTTGCGAGCCGAAGCCCTAAGACGCCAGTCGCTTTTAGGGACAAAGACAGCCCCAAGCAAAGACACATCCCATTGACGGTCTGGAAAATTACCTTCACCGGCCAAGGCCAGAACTACGCCACTGTGAATGTATGCTTCCAGCAAAAAGACGTGATGTGTCTTTTTCCTTGCGTCAATTTCGGTTTGAACGTCAAACGAGCGAATGCCCTTTTCAGGGGGAATGAAGCAATCCCGGTGATCTGCGATGAGAAATACGCAATCATCGTTTTCCATCGGGGATTGCGCGTCGGTATCCTGTTCTAGTCTTAATTTCACTGTTTCTGCCCTTTCGTTTAGTGGTTTTTTAATTGATTAACGCGGAAGCATAACCGGCGAAGTATTCACCCCGGACACAGCCGAGGATGTCTCGCAAGTCATGAAACTCGAATTGACTGCGATGCTTGCGGATATACTCAAGGCGATCCTTAGGCCGATAACAGTTGCGCCAAACCTCATTTGCTTCGTCTGTTTCCTTCTGGGAAAAATCCATATCATCCAATACTGGATAGTCCGCGAGAGAATTTTCCATATCCTCGGCCAATTTGACTAGCTCCGGTTTGGCCGGATTGATTAGGACAATTTCAAACCAGCCTGGTCCCCAGTGGCCAAAGCGGCAGATTTGCACATCTTCAGTCTCGCCTCCCATTGCCTTGAGGAAACATTCAAAGTTTGATCGGTCTAATGGCCCGCTATCCCTGGTTTGAGATACCGGGGCCACTAGCCAATCCTGATTATCGGGCAGGCCAAGCCCGCGAGAATCAAAGCCTGTAGGTCTGAATTTAGAATATGTTTTCACTATTATTTGCCTTTCGTTGGCCCTACAGTCCCACACTAGCAAACGCTTGTCAACTAGATTCCACAACTTGCTTTGACTTTGCCCTTCCCTTGGCCATGGCCGACAATCGAGACTTGCGCTCAAGAGCTGTGGCTGATTGCCACCAGGATCGTAATTGCTCGGCTCGGCTCTTGGCCGGACCTGTAGCTTTGCCACCCTTCTTCCCCATACTCTTGGCTGTCCATTGCATGAGGGATTAGAACACTATGACTAGGGCTTGTCAAGATAGTTGAAAATAAAGCTTGCATAGCTAACGCTTGCCAAGTATTGTATCCCCGTCTGAAACAAATAACCACAATGAAAGGCATGGCGTGAAAACAAAATCAAATTACGCCAGTGAAAAGTTAACAGTTGGTTGCCACATAGACGAATCAGCCGGTTCTGCTGATGATTGCAACCGGAGAACGATAGAATTTGCTCAACAATACGGGTTCAATCCTGAGCCTGAATGGGAAAGTGAGGATTACGAGTACTTGTCCGAAGTTGGCGATGATGCTGTAGCGTTTCTAAATGACCTTGAAACGCGCCCGTACATGTACTGGACTTTCGAGGATAACTCCCTTTACCTCGCGGCGAACGTCGAGGAAGCTACAGAGGATTGCGAGTTTGTTTCGAGCAAGGACCAGGACTATCCGGCTGATGATTACCGGGGTGAATGGTTGCATGTGTCCGATCATGGCAATGCAACACTTTACTGTCGTGGTGAAGATGGGAAGGATATTGAAGTCTGGGCAACCGTTTAACCCCACAAGGATCAATGTGAAAACTATGGTCGGCTCAAGACACAATTCAATCGAAACAATCTCGCGTTACATGGCAGGAAGCAGACGGCGTGAAATATCACTGGCCTTGAACAAAGACTTCGATACCCGCTGGATTGGAGAACTGCCTATCGTATTTGATGGCACAATCGAGCAATGCGCCGATTACGCCATATCCAAAGGCTATCACTGGATTGAATGCGGCAACCTGCTATTCGGCGGATGTTTTGAACACCCAACCGAACCGTTGGCCTTGTATCCAGTTTAAACCTTCCACTTCCAAACCCAACCCCGGACACACAATGAAAACTACACTTCCAACAGTCAGCGAACTAAACGATATTCAGGCCCAGTGGATGGCTTTAGATTCAACTGGGCCAAAAACTGAAATTGACCGCGTTTGCAAGCTCATGGAGAAATACCCCAAAATTTACGTATCAGGGCATGATGGGATAGGCGTTTGCATGTATCAGGGTCAACCATGCTCCGTTAATGTGCCATTTGAAGAAGCCCTAAAAACATGCCAGGAGTACGGCGGCAGAACCGATATTGCTTGGAATGGCAAAGATGGCAAGTGGTACTCTTTGCCGACAAGTAAAGCTCACGAGCAAGTACCCGCTCTAGACGGTTAAAGCTTAGATCCCTGACTTGTCGGAACGCTAACCCCGGACACACAATCCGGGGTTTTCCATGTACAGGCCAGAGCATACCGTTTGAACATTCAGGGCCACCATAATACCAAGCCCACAGCATCAAAATGGCTCATATCGCATTTTACGCACACTTTGCGGGCTTTCTGGGCCTACCTTACTTGAATCTGAATAGGGCACGCCATAGCTGTCTCTAGACACGCAATGCCTAACCCTGTATCATGCCCTGATGTTTTACACTGAGCCTTACCGCAATGCTGTTCTACTCCAGAGACTTATGGTTGATACGGCTAAATCTACGGAAAGTAAGCCGCTAGAGAGGGCTTCTTGTGCGCGGGCTTTTGTTGAGCTTGAGGAGATGAAGCGCAAGATAGCTATGCGCCCTCTACCCAAGGCGATAGACGTTTCAAAAGCCCCAGGGCGAGGGCGTAGATCCAGAGCCAAAGACGCCAGTTTTGAGGAACCGGCTGGGCCTGTACCAACCCCAGAAGTAGCACAAGTTCCAGCACAACCAGAGCAGACTAAACCTAAGTAGCTCTGTACCTAGTACGTACTGTACAGAACCAGAGGATATTAAGTCCTTAGGGAGTCTACTTTTTGCCCAGGCCGTGACCGCACCCCGTGACCGGCAGGGGACCCGGGCCTGCCGCGATTCTGTGAGAGGGGGGTGCTCTGATAGAGATGAACCGTGGGACAATTTAGGCCAGAACCAGAGTGATCCTCAGTTCAGCGGCAGAATTTTCTTCTTCAAAGCCCACGACTGGTCTGCGGTGTGGTCAGGTGCAGGAGGAAATCTTTGGCGTACCTGCTTAGTACTGTTCTGATCTGATAGGCGTCAATTTTGCTTCAACTTGCCTCAAAACGGGTTTATTTGCCTCAGAAGCAAAAGTTGCCTCAGAAGCAAAATAATGCTTCACAAGTCACAGTTTGTATGGTGAACTACGGACATGACGTTTAAGAGCGAACTTATTATGGAGACTACCCCAGACAATGCGGACCGGAAGATAAAGGTTAGGGTGACTTCTGATGGAGAGTTTGTGTTTATAGGCATCGGAAGAAACCCTGATTATCCACGGTTGGAGATCCCTGTGGACGACGTGGAGGATGTAATATTCTTGCTCAGAAAGGCGGTCACATCGAAGTTGCCATCGCAACCATGAACACCTGGGTTCCGCTCTGGACCAGCACGGTGCAGAGCACGCTTTGGGAGGAGCCGTTGCATGTGCGTCTGATGTTTCTGACGATGCTGCTGATTCGTGACCCCGACCATGTGGTGAGGATGCCTTTCAGGAGGCTCGTAAAGGCGGCGAACCTGGCACCGGACATTACGGAGTCGGCAAGGCTGGCGCAGGACGCATTGAAGGTTCTGAGCAGCCCGGACAAAAAGAGTCTGGATCATCAGGAGTTTGAGGGCAAAAGGATAAGGCAGGTTGCCGATGGGTGGTTGGTGCTGAATGGGGAAAAGTACGAGGAACAACGAATGCAGTTGGCGGCTCGAATACGAAAGAGTAAAAAGCAAAAGGAAAGACGTGAACTTGAGAAGCGCAAGGTGGCTGGCGGCGGGCCTTTGCCCGGAGAACCTACTTACCTTAAAACTGGGATTATGCCGCATGAGGAGGGGTTGGCATGAGCAAGTGGCGTGATTGGGACAGGATGAAGCGGGAGGCACGGGCCTCGAAGGATCTCTCTGAGAGCCAGAAACGCACGCTGGCTTACGAGCGGTATCTGGAATACAAGAAGCACCATCCCGTATCGAAGAATTGGGTGCCCAAATGGCTGAAGTAAAGTGTTGACATTATCAAACAGTTTGATTTAATAGGCCCGGAATGACCACACCCGCCCCAATCCTGCCAGTAGGCGACTTTAGCCGCGTCATCTTCCAGAAGCCCTCACCAGATGTGGATGGCGGCTTATTCTACGACTTGGCCCACGACCCATTGCCTGATGGCCGTGCACATTATGTACAATTAGGCATGGACTACGCCACCCTAGGCGCTATCAACGGGGTTCAGGCACGCGGCTCCTATTTGGCTATTTACGACAATAAAATCGACAAGGACTTCGTTAAATACGGCTGCGTGTGGCCCTGGTCGGGTTCTGTCGCCTTTGGCGCAGACGCCATAATCCCCGGCGTTCAGTTCAGCGTGCATGATTTCCCCTGGATACACCGCAGCCTAGACATCTACAGCCAGCAGGACGGCGTGTGCCTCAATGGCCGCTCGATGGCCAGTGACAGGCTCACGATACAGCGCGACGACAACACGGTATCGGCTTGGCTTCACTTCCACCAGGGCAGCGGCATCTTCGATTGGCGGCTGGGCATGGAACCGGAACGTGGCTCTTATGATCTTGTTCTCTTCAATCCGGATGGTAATCAGGGAACTATCAGATTATCCCAGGCTGATAGTTCTTTAATAGTTGGTCCACCCGCCAGCAATCCCGGCCAGGTCGTTCTTCGCATCAAGCCCGACGGCACGATGGTGAACAAAACGATTACCGCACTGGAGCAGCGCATCACCAACCTAGAAGCCAAAATTAGGAGCATTGAGAAGTGAACCGAGAGCGAGTTCTTAAACAGTACAAAGACAATGCCGATTTGTTCCGGCAAGTCAGGGCTGACAACAAGTATTCCCTTCGTGAAATCGAAATGGAAATCGGCGTTGATAAATGCAAAGTTCAGCGTTTTGAAAAAGGCGCAGATATTTCTGCCATTGATTTCACCGCGCTGATGATGTGGATGAATCTGCACAGAAGGTGTTACTGAAATGCCAACCGACCTCACCACAATCAAATCCTGGAGCCGCGAGCAGCTAGAGTCGGCCTTTAGCCAGAGGGAGTTTCAGCTAAAGCGGCTGGAGAAACAATGCGCCATGCTTAGATCCGCCCTGGATAAAAATAATCCACAAAAGCTGTTGACATCGGGGTGTGAAGAATCTAAACAATAAATCGTGCTGTCGCTCAGCAATACACGGCAGGGTATCTGCCGGGAACACTTTCGGCAACCCTGCCGAAATTACCCGCTGGTTCGAGTCATTCTCAGCCAGCAAACCCCAAGGTGGAGCGACCGCCTTGGGAATCTTTCCAGACCTGAGACTGCTCAGGCAGTTGTATGACCTTGAACTGTGCAAAACCAAGGCTCGGCTTCAAGTCGCTTCGTCCCCTCCCAGAAAGGGTAGGTCAATGGCAGTGCCAGAACGCCGCCGGGGACTCAACAAATTGGTCGCGTGGGGTTCTCTCCTACAAGCCAGCGGTAAAGGTTGGGGCAGTTCCCTGACCAGAGCGGAAAACGGCTCCCGTCGGACCCTCTTCTAGCGTAAGGGGGGTAGGGGGGTATGCAGGAGTCCGATTGAAGTGTCAAAACAGTATTCAGAACTACTTAGAGATCCTCGCTGGCAGAAGCGGAGACTGGAAGTCTTTCAGCGTGATGGGTGGAAGTGTACCTTCTGTGAATCTAAAGATAAACCCCTTCATGTTCATCATCTGCGTTATTCGGGCGCACCGTGGGATTCTCCAGAATCAGACTTAGAAACCTTATGCTGTGACTGCCACGACTTAAAGACTAGATTTGATGCTGCGTTTGGAGAGAACAACTTTTCAACTCGATTTTGTATAATGACGTTCTGGACACTGGAGTTTGCGATCCAAAGAGACACCGATCTCATTGTTAAAAGGTTCTACGAAATGTTTGGAAAATTGTTTGAAGAGTTGCGCGAGAAAAACGAGGCGCAGAAGCTTAAGAAGCCATGACCCCCGGCACAACCTACCTAACCGCAGATCGGGTGAAGATGCCATGAACACCCAAGCCTATACCTCACTCATCTATGGATAGAAGAACCGATACCGCTTATGTGGTGTTCAGGACTGACGGGGCGCGTCCATTCGGGATCTTTTTTAGCGAGGCCACGGCAAAAATGTTCGTCAATGCGTGCATGACCAACCCTAGCCTTGTGGGTATAAGCAAGAGGCAAATAAAATGGAAGTGGGGCAAGGTGAAACTAAATCGTCACAAGTTGTTGTGTGACAGGAACCAGTTGTGACGACATCGCAATACACCTCCCTCATCGTCCAGCTAGAGGCCAGATTCAGCGAGCTGGACATCTTCTGTAATGAACTGCCCACTTGGGTGCTGCGGGATATTCTTCGCGGTGATTTAATGCTGGTGGTGGTGTACTTTCCCTGGTGCGGTTACACGGCCATAAAGTGGTGCAGGGCTACGGAGATGCCGTTGGGGGAGTTGTTCAGTGGTAACGATGCTTCTTAGCCCATTCTCGCTTCTGGCTATAGGCAGCGGCAACTGCCTGCTTTTGTGGATGGCCCGATTTGACCATTTCCCGCACGTTTTCCTGAAACACTTTCTTGGATGAACCTTTTTTGAGAGGCATAAATCAAGGCTGGTTTAGAAACTCTCGCCTTTGTTCCGGCGTCATTGGCTGGGCGGCAGATCGGGGAAGTTGCGAATCGGCCTGCTGTTGTTCCCCACCGACAGATTGCTGGATGGATTGGCGCAGGTTGTTTATGAATCTTGCCCCGGTAACACCAGGGAACTGCTTGGCCACGGCTTCGATGAATGGAGGGCTGGTTAAGGCCATTACCACGGCGTTTCTAGCTCCAGGAGGGTCTGAGGCTGTTCTGGAGAGCCAAGAGCGCATTGCCGGGTTGGAGAGCATCCAGGAGAACACGAAGCTTCTCATGGTATTCCCAGCGAACCTCATCAGCCCTCCTCGTCCCTCCAAAACCCTCTCCAACTGCCCAATCCGTGAACCAGCGGCCAATCCACCGGCCAAGGCATAAGCCTCCTCTTTCTTTTCAAGGGGAGCCGTTAATTTGATGTAGTTCTGTAAATCGGTGAAATAATCAGGTCCAAGCACTGCCTCGATCTTTGACCTATACGCCTTGTCTTTTAACGCCTGGTTCAAGCTCACCCCGGAAAGGATGTGCGTATTGTCCCCAGAAGCCGTGCGGGTGATGTCCTCGGCCTTGGCTGGCCTTGCCGCGTCACGGAATATCTTCTCAAAGGTTTTCTGCCGCATTTCCTGTCGGAGTGCCGGATTTGATGCCAAGAGATCCATTACCTGCTTTGTGTCGGCAACTCCGAAGCTTGAGTTGGAGAGCAGGCGATTTACAAAATCGGTTGGTCTAAGAGTAGTTTCGTCAATCTTGCCGTCACCAATGGCCTTAATGATTTGATTCTTGTAAAGGGTGTCCTTCTGCCTTTCAGCATCTAAGAGCGATTGCAGTTTAACAGCCGTGACATCTCCCCCAGCCAAGAGCTTCTGGAGTTCCGCAGTGTCGAACTTATCTCCTTGTGCGTATTGCAGGAATCTCGCCTGCCGAAACAACTCCAGTTCGTTTGGAGAAAACACGTCATCGGAAATCTCTCGGTTCAGCCTGCGAAAATTGTAGAGATTCTGAGCGAACGACTTTGCATCAATCGTTTCATCCCCAGGCAGTCGGGATGCCTCAAGAATATTGTCAGCCACGGCCCTCTTTAGCCGCGTAAATGGCTTGCTGGTTTCACCTAAAGTTTCTTTCATCAACTGCCAGTTCTTGTAAGCGTTCTCACCCCCAAGGACGCGATTCACAATCTGGTTGTCTGGAACGTATCCAGGCTCATTGGCAGCTCGAAATAGCTCCGTCAACCCGGTTCGATTAAATGGCACCACATTTTCCCGGTAATGCTTGTCGGCGGCTTGCAGGGCAGTCTTGAGATCGCCTGATGGAAGATTGTCGATGCTCTCCTTCATAAACGACGTGATGGCATCCCCGATCTGACTCAGGTAATGAACTCCCAACTCGGGCTTACCCTCGCTTTTGGTGATGTCGTCGTAAATATCCCTGCGCATTTGCTGCAAATCGCTAAGAGCAAACCGGGGGTCTTTGGCTGAAGTAATTTCCCTCAGGCGGGCAAGCAGCTTGTCGGGTGGCCATTTCTCCAGGAGTGTCTGTCTTGTGGAAGTAGATGTAATCGGTTGGCCTTTTGCATCAAGAAGCCCAGTTGGTTTCGTAACCGTTTCCTCCATAGAGGGCAGCTTAGAAAGAATATCCTCAAATCTTTGCTGTAAGGGTTTTCCATTAAACGCCTTTCCAGTTCCGCCTTCCGCCGAACGCACTTCAGCATAGAGCCTATCAGCTTCGGCCTTGGCCGCGTCACGCTTTCCGATTACAGATTGGCGTATGTCATCCCCTAAGACAGACTTGTAAAGCTCACGAGAAGGTTGAGTAACACCGGAAATGATTCCCTCCAGTGATCCTTGGGCTTGTTTTCCAAGTTCCCCACGGGCTGTTTGTTCTGCGCTAACGGCAGGCTCTATCTTGGACTGGATTTCCTGAATCGCCTTTGTGCCAACCTCCTCATCCAGAGGAATGCTGGTTCCCATCATCTTGCGCTGCAATTCCCTCAAGGCTTCTTCCTGCTGTCCTTTAACCTTGCGGATTGGCCCTGAGCCACCGGGTTCCTTTTCAACGAAGGCTTCCGAACGGGCAAAGAGAGGAACCCCGGTAGATTCTCCCACGGAAAAAGGAACTTCTTTGCCGCCGTACTTAGCTTGCAAATCCTTCCTCGCCTGAAGCGCGTCAAGTTCTAGCTGCCCACGACTACCAGCCAGCGGTGCGCGAGCAAAACGAATCGCCCTACCAACCCCTCCAATTACAGTCCCCACACCAACATCGGCGGCAGCTTGTTGGCCCCGGCCTTTTAACACTTCTGGCAAGTTGAGCGCCTGAAAGTCGTAAATGTTGGCCGGTAAATCCTTGGTGACTGCCCCCACGGTTTCTGCGCCTACTGCTCCAGCCCCTAGCCTTGCCGCTGCCGGGAGCAATCCACGGGCTTCTGTGCCTGCGGGAGTCATCATACCTGGAATCTTTGAAGCGAGCTTTTCCCCTGCCACCCATCCTGCCACTTCAGGCATGGCCACCGAGAGGTTCAAGAGATCCGAAGCCGTCATTTTGCCGTGCGGGAAAACGAGCAACTCCTTCTTTTTCCCCGGTGCTTCCGGGTCTTGAACCTTGACGAACATCTCACCGTCACGAGTCATTCTGATATTGTCCTCACCGTACTTGCCTTCCAGATACTTGATCTGGTTCTCGCGGGAACGACGCGCCTCTAGCATCAAGCTTTCCCATGTCGGAACACCGGATTCCACATCAAGCGGCACTCCAGGCTGGGCGTGTTCCTCCCTAAATCTTTCCTCTGACTTTTTGGCTGTTGGCTTATCGAAAACAGCAGGAGGCGTAGGCCGTCCAATCGTCGGCATGGTTTGAACACCAGTCTGACTTGGATCAAACTGAATATCGCCTTGCAGGAATTTAGCGGCCTCGTCCGGGTCCATCAGTAGTACCTTTGCAGAGCGTCAAGGGCTTCTTCTTCTGTCAGGAAGCCCTTTTTCTTAAAGTCAGGACTCGTAGGCTTTAATCCACTGGCCTTGCCCTGTTGATATGCCTGTTTGATCTGATCCTTCGACATGGACCAAACCGGAAGCGGTTCACCGATGGCTTGGGAATAAACCCTGCCACGATTAGCCAGAACCTCCTTGGCCCTCTGTAGCCTCCCTATGGCATCGGGGTAGGCTTCAAAGAATCCCGTGCTTGGCAGGGCACCAAGGATGGCGTCACGTTCAACATTGCTGAATCTTCCAGCAGGGGAATCGACAATTTCACGGGCTAGTCCCTGCGCCATGTCGAGCGCAGATCGGACGCTAATTCTGTCTTTGTCAGCGGCACCTGGAAGAATTTGGGCCAAGGTCTTATCAACTATGAACTCCCCGGATTTGCCAGCAACCCCAAGGTGTTCAGGCTTCAAATGCTGCTGCAACCACGACATTAGCTCTGTTGCGTTGGCGTACTGCAAGAGTTTGCTTTGAGAAAGTGATTGTGTGGCTACGGTAGTTGGCTTTGCGCCACCGTATTGCAGATTCAATATCGACCGGCCCTGATCGTCCAGCCCCATAGAGGCAGAGAATCCTTTGTTTGTGAGTGATTCTTGAATGGCTGCGTCAATCTGTTTGATTGCGTTATCGTCACCACGCTTAACGGCTTGAGCGCGGTCAAATTGTAGCTTGGCTATAGGGGATTCAGGGGGTGCCCCACCTTGAAGTTTAAGAAGCGAGGCATAGCCACTCAATGTGCCTGAATCCATAGCAGGTCCGAATTTGAGCAGACCAGCAGCAGCATCACCGCCACTTTGAATAAACTGCTGGTACTTGTTCCGCGCATCCAAGGACTGAGCCGCGTCGTTAATCTTAAGTTGGTTTAGCTTCATGGCCTGATCCAGTTGCTGCTTGCGCATGGCCAGTTCCTGATCGCGGTAGGATTTTTCCACCTCCAGCCGCTGCTGCTCCATCAAGTGCGCCCGCTGGTTCTCCTCCTGCTGCATTTGCAGGCGCTGCTGCTCAAAGGCGGCTTGTTGTCCGATGGCGACTCCTCTGGAAAATTCCTGGGCAATGTCAGGCGCTCTTATCCAATTTGGGAACGGATACTCGGCCACGGTTAGCCTCCATCGCCAAACATGGCCTCAAAGTCGCCCGGTTGAAAGCTGTTATCACCAAAGCCTATTGACTCGAAGTCTCCAGGCTGGAAGCCTCCCCCTAGATCTGGAAACATGGACTCAAAGTCTCCTGGTTGGAATGAGTTTGGCGGCCCGTATGGCTCTGACGAGTACGAAGTCAATGTGCCAGTTCCAGTATGCGGCCCATAAGGCGTTGATCCCATCGCTGGCTGTCCAGGCGAATACGGAGAGTAAGGCGCTGAACTTGGCGCACTGCTTGGGAACCCGCCACCGAACCCCGATCCTCGCCCTTGCTGAAACGCATTCAGGCCCGCGAATTGAGCCGAGGATGGCACCGGGGCGGCGTTGAGCAGGTTGGCCTGATACTGGGCCTGTTGTTGATCTTGTGGAGATACTAAGAAACTTGCTGGGTTGAACTGTGCCCCCTGGGGTGTGCGCCCTATAGCTTGGGTCAACTGGTTTTCACCCTGGTTCTGCAAATCAAGGGAAGTGAGGCCAAGCGCACGAAGCGTAGCCGCGTTTGCATTTGGACCACCTATGGAGCCAGTGGCCACGCCGCGCTCGGCCCCAAACTGTTGGAGTTGCCTAGCGACATCCTGTGGGATCTGCCCCTGCAACTTGCTCAAGATATTTCCAGAGGACTGCCCAATCATGCCCTGGTAATGCGGTAGATTGAGATTGAGCGAGGTGGGGGCTTGTTGGGCTGTGAACTGGTTCAATCCCTGTCCAAGCTGATAAATCGGGCCTAATGCGGAAATGTTCCCGCCTATGGCTGCGGCCTGTGTTCCTTGCGGAGATGGCACGCCGGGAACACCACCAAACCTGGGATCGTAATTGTAAGGCGGGGCACCGGGAAGCACGCCTTGCCCGCTACTTGGTGAAGGCCGTCCCGCACTGCCGAGACTGGCCATGTAGTTGATGGGACCGCCGCCACCTCCGGCGGGGGCTGGAGGCATTCCTGCACCAAACATTCCCAAAGGCATTCCACCCGCACCAGAAGAAGCGTTAAACGCTCCAGCAAAGGTTGCGTTTTGATAACCTGGATTCGGACCAGTGAAAGCTACATGCTGAATGTTGGCTGGTGGGGGTGGGGTGCCAGAAAAGCGATACGGGACTAGGGGTTGTGAAGCAATGGGATCTGGCATACTACAAAAGTTGGCCTATTTTCTGGCGCTCAAGACGGGCGCTTCCGAATGGGGCGAAGTTCACGGCGGGCGTAGTAAGTCCTTGGAAATGCCCGATCTCTCCTTGGAGAAAGCGGACTGCGCTTCGATGCTTTATTACTTCGTTCTGCTTGGCCTGTGCGGAATCAATCGTTGAATAGCGAACTGCCTGCGCTTCCTCTATGATCGCCTCCATATTAGGAATGAGCAGGTAATCACTGTCACTTACCACAGGAATTAAATCGAGCTTAACGATGGCTTGTACCGTCACGTTCGTTACTCCAGTGTTTGGATCAAAGCAACAGTTGATAGGCAAATCGTTGAAGAAATAGCGGCGGTAGTAGGCTGTCGTTTCACTAGGCTCCATCGTATGCAATAGAAGCTCATTGCCAGTCGTAGGATCAACTTGCGTGAAGCGAACTGGGCCTACGGTTGCATCCTTCTGAATCCCACTGATAGAATTGAACGGGAGCGGGGAACTTGAACCTGTGAGAGCTACGGTCACAAACGGACTATCGAGGTACACTGTTGTCCCAGTGATCTTGTTCAAGCCTAACGTGGAATAGATCACGTTGTTGTTGCTGTCCGTGCCTTGCACGATCACGGCCTTGCTCACATCAGCGGCATCCGTGGGGTAGATACGAATATACTGTGGCGGGCTGGTTAAATCCGTGAAGGTGGGCACGTTGTTCCGAGACAACACTTGGGCATTGAAACAACTGCGGTGTTGCTGGCAAAAGAACTTGGGGAGGTGGCCGTTGCCAAAGCGGAGGTACTCGAAGAACGAATTCTGAACCGAGACTGGGCGATTACAGACATCGACATATTCCAATCGCGCAACCTCGCGTGGGGTTGTTAGGAATGGAACAGCCCGAGTAACCGTAAAGAGCATTTCTGCCCACGTTCCGTTCCAGCCTTCGCCGGAGGATTCCTTGCAATACAAAAGCCGCCGCTGTGCCGCGTTGATGAAGGAGCAGTAGCCTTTAACATCCGACTGGCAGATGCCAACAGCGTTCCCCAATCTTCCGTCGAGCCTTAAATCAAAAACGCGGGTTCGCTGCATACAACTTGGTTTAGTCCTTTCGACTGTCCGGGTCAAGGCTCATGGTTATAAGGGCCATGTGCGGCCAGCCGATCCATTGAACAAGTACGTAACTTCAGCCGCCGTCAATATCCTCGATAACTGTAGCAGTACCTCGTCCACGATCAGCGCCATCGTCGCCGTATTGGCGAAAGCCCAGGTCTGGAAGAAGTTCATGGAGCCGCCATTGGAAGCTATGAAGGTAGCCCCCGGCGTGGGGTCCAGCACCTTGGCTCCGTTGTTGATCTGGTAGCCTACTTTCGTTGTGGCAGGATCGAAGAACACATGCAGGAAAGTCCATGCGCCCAGCACCGGAAAGTAGTTTGCCGGGGCGAAGTTGTTCAGGTTATTGTCCTGAATTGTGAATGTGAGGCCATTGACGGCTAAAGGATCAAACTGAACGACACACGACGCATTCTGTGCTCCGAAGCTTGCGTCATAGCTCACCGTTGGCGGTACTGACCAGCCGGTGTTGAAGGGCAGATTGTCGGCCCAGTGCAGCACCTTAAACCAGAAACACATCGACCAGCCATTGGCGCTGGTTATGGCAAGGTTGGCGTCGTTGGGTCCGGATTGGATGCTGCAAAGAGCGCCTGTCTCGGTAAATCCTAATCCGTTGCCGAATAGTCCCGGCGTTGCATCCAGGCCCACGTTTAGGCCGTTTGGAACGCAGTGAACGGAATGAACCATGTCCACCCTGTCTGTGGCCAGTCCCGACTCCTGCAACGTCCAGTAAGCAGAAGCCAGAGGTGTTCCAGAGTTCACCTTGATCGTGATCTGCTTTTGACAGGAGACAGCCATTAGCTCGCAAAATCTTGGAAGGTTACTGTAAATGTCACCGTACCTGCCGGACCTGTGGGTGTTCCTGAAATCAATCCCGTTGCTTCGTCGATGCTGAGTCCAGCGGGGAGCGCCCCTGTTGTCACCTGAAAGCTCTGCTGCTGATTAGCGCAAGACGTGGCGCTGAGTTGACTGGAGTAGGCCGTGCCTATTGTTGCATCTGGCAACGAACTTGGCGTTATGTCAATCACGCAGATTGAGTACTGTTTCTGCATGAAATCGCCATTAGGTGCTGTCACCCTAACCGTGAATGGGAAAGTACCTTCCTTCGTAGGCTTGCCGGATAAGGTGAGAACTGCGCCTGTCACCACTCTTTCAAATGGTCCGGTTAAGAAGCTGCCGACAAAGTTAATTCCATCCGGCAAGACTCCAGATACCAGAGTCCAGGTGTTACTGCCTCCAAGCAACGGGCCTCCAGCCGCCCCCGTCGCTGTTATTGTCCCGCTGTAGTTGTCGTTAATACACACCTCTGTTTTGCTCAACTTACCTAGGCATATTCTTCTAAGCCTCGCATTCTCACAGGCAAATTCTCCAGCAATCTGGTTCGCTCTTGCCTTGCTCAAGGCGAGTATGGTTCCAGCAGGCACAGTGAAGTTGAACGGTGCGCCATCCGGGCATAGCGAAGCGCAATTCTCGGCGTCGTTGAGGAAGTTCTGCTGCGGCGTACCGGGTGGGCGCTTCCAAGTATCATCTGCGCACGCTAGTTGCTGGTTAGCCGCGCACTGGTCGGCGTCAGCTTGGCTCACGGTGCTGGTGCAGATGAACTGGCACCCGGAGGAATCCCAGGTTCCGCCTATGGATGGGGTGTTGTAGCCGCCGTCGCTGTTGTCCCAGCCTGTGTTTGTCGATATGAACAATTCTACATCCGGCCTCTCACTTGAGAAATTCTCGATGGGACTTGCCGGATCTATGCACAGGCTCTTAACTGGACAACATTGCGTGCTCATACAATCAGCATACCATATCCGAACCGTAAAGCGCCTTATCAACCTTCTGGAACCAGAGCATCAATCCGCGAATACGGCACGAGCCTTTAACTCTGAGCCTTGGCTGGATCTGGAATGCAATATCAGAAGGCCGCGTTGTGCAGGTGTCGCACGTGGAAGGAGGTTTTGGCAGCGTCTGGGTTGCCTTGTAGCATTCACCAAATGGAACCAGGGGGTAAGTTATGGGTTCTGCACAGTCCTCCTTGCTATTCTTTGCAGAACAAATCTGCCACTTGGCCCACGGAATGTAACAGGTCGCTGCATCTGGCCGATAATCCATCTCAAAAATCACAGTGCCCAGGACGCGATCAATCCAAAGCTCCGCTGTTACCAGCCGTTTCAACTGGAAGAAATCGCTAGCGGTATAAGCCGGAAACTCAATCTGCCAATCGATGCGTTTTGAATCATCCTGAAAATCTGCATCAAACCTTGCGTTCTGTTCTATTTCCCAGAGATTTATGGTGCTATCCAGTTCCGACACCACCATTGCAAAGCATCGTTCTCGCCCGCCAAAATCAGCCGAGCTTGCCTGTAGGAACTGTAAGCCCTGCTGTACGCCTTCCCAAATCGGCTGCTGCGAAGCTGCGAAGGTTGACATCGGCACGAAATCCAGCGGAACCAAAGCCTGATGAATCACGCCCTGTGGCAACTGAATAGGTAGCTGGCTTTCGAGCAGGCGATTGTTGAACAGCACGCCGAACCCAAACTTGAGCAGTCCCCTGTCCGAGAACTGTAGAACCCGTGTTTCCTGTGCGCTAATTTCGATATTTCCCGCCTGTCCGAAGTTACGCACCGAAGCAAAGAGCGAGCGTATTCCCGGCTCCAGGGACTGGTAGTAAACATCACCGTTAATCTTGGCAATCGAGCGATCACTTACCGGCCCATTCACAAGCTGAACCGGCGTGAACTGTGGCTGGTTGGCGTTTGTCGTGGCAATCCAGTCCGTCCTGTTCACTGGCACAGTCAGCGAATAGATGGCCTTGTTTGTGCCAAAGAACAGTGTTCCCTGGCCCAGCGGAGCATTCAGGTTCGCGTTGTGGAATATCGAGGTAAGGTTGCCAGCCTGCGTGGGAACGGAGAACCCATCCCCACCTACCACCAATGGGCACTCCGTCACGTTCAATACGGCGTCGTTGTTTTGATAAAAGGTGGGCGCGACGTTGGTTCCAGCCGCGCCCTTAACAATGTCCCCGGCGTTGCCCGTACGGCCTGTGGCATACCAGATACGGCCACCGTAGTAGTCCATAGCCGTTGCTGCCGGGATCTCGTTTATTCCAGGAGTGCCTGGAGCCACGGCGTTGTTGGTGATCCCCTTGGATCTGCGAAGTGTTGTTCCATCCCAGAACAAAGGCAGCGTCACGTTGTCTCCGGCCTGGATCACCATGAACTGTTCAGCTTGAACGAAATAAAACTTGGGCTGTGTCGCGGGCATGAACAGGCCGAACTTGGCTGACAGGTCTGTGACTGAAATCGGTGGGCCTGGAATAACCTGATAGATATGCCCGCTGATGGCCACAATCAGGTAAGGGAAGGCTCCAATGGGTTCATACGGTAACTGGCCTTGGTGCAGCCCAGTGGCGTCGTGGACTTGGCCAAGTAGGGTAAAGCCGTCACGAGAACTAATCCCGCCATCCCTAACTGTGCCATTTACCAACCACGCGAGTTGGTTCCGGGCAAGCCCATCCGGGTTTAGTTGACTCTGAATTGTAGTGACGAGAACGGAATCCACTCCCCCGCTGAAGTCGATTGAACCATCCGGGAAACTGATTCCGTTTTGTTCCAGCATTGCCGTACGGTATGCCCTTGGGCTATAGAATCAAGGACAATGCCTGCTGAAAAGAAGCAACTGAAGTACTCACTTTACTGGCCATGGAGCAAGAACGCGCTGGATCTGGAATTTGACATGGTGCGCAACGGCGGGCGCTGGAAGATGCGCAACGGCGAAATGGCGGGCAACGGCACCTTCTTCCACTTCAAACAGGCCATGCACATCCTGTGGCCGGAAATTATCTTCCACGACTGGGCTGACAGACAGATCCGGTGCTACTTGGATTATAGGATAATTGGACAACTTGGACCAGCCTCGACAGGTAAGACTTTCTTACCTAGCGCATGTGTATTATTAGACTACTACATGTACCCAGAATGCACAACTTGTTTAGTCACGAGCACGACTAGGGAGAGTCTTGAGATGCGTGTTCTTGGTGAGGTGAAGAAACTACACAGGTTGGCTAGACAGCGGTACTCCTGGATACCGGGCAATCTGATTGAGGGAAGGCAACGCATCGTCACCGATGATCGCAGCATCGCAGCAGAGGGTAGGGACTTCAGGTCAGGTTTGGTCGGGGTTGCGACCAAGCGCGGAGATTCCTACCAAGGACTCAGCGAGTTCCTAGGTATTAAGAATAAGCGTGTAAGAATGATTGCGGATGAGTTATCCTTATTACCACGTCAGTTCGTAGATGCAATAGCAAACCTCAATAAAAATACAGATTTCAAATGTGTTGGCTCAGGAAATCCGAAGGATACCACTGACGCCTTGGGAGTACTCTGCGAGCCTGCGGCACATTTAGGAGGATGGGATGGCGGCATTGACCAGACTGGAGGTACAAAAGAATGGGAGATTCGTTTCCCTCGCGGAGTATGTATTCAACTCGTAGGAACAGACTCACCGAATCTCGATGGCAAGTTGGGCATACCACTGATAACGCAGCAGCAGATCGATGAGGATATAAGTTTCTACGGACAGGATTCGCTCCAGTTCTCCATGATGGATCTGGGGAGAATGCCTAGAGGTCAGAGCAATCGCAGGGTAATCACTCGCCAGATGTGTCATAAATTTCATGCGATGGAAGATCCTGTTTGGAAAGATGACAACCGTACAAGAATAGGCTTCCTCGATCCAGCCTACAGCGGCATGGGCGGGGATAGAACCGTATTTGGCGAAATCCAGTTTGGAGCGGAATCCACTCCTACGGATTCGCAGCCGTCCCTGTCGGCTATTGTGACGCAGAAGATCACCGACAAGAGCAACCCGCAAATACTGGCAATTATTGACACGTTGGTGGTGCCCGTGACTGGCAAAGATGAATTGCCAGAAGATCAGATTGCTATGTTTGTTAAAGCCGAGTGCGAGCGCAGGAATATTTCCCCGGAGAACTTCTTCTTTGATTCTACCGGACGCGGCTCACTCATGGGCGCATTCGCCCGCCTCTGGTCCCCAAATGTTCAAGGCATAGAGTTTGGTGGTAAGCCATCCGAGAGGAAAGTATCCGCTGACATCGACGTGGAAGCCTCTCGGTACTATTCAAACCTAGTAACTGAGCTATGGATGAACTCGCGCTATCTGATTGAAGCCGGTCAGTGCCGTGGCATGACTGAGGAGCTGATGATGGAAGGGTGCATGAGGGAGTGGGGTTATGTCGGCTTGGGTGCTGGTTCTAGGATTAAGGTCGAGAAAAAGGAGGACATGAAAAAGCGTGCTGGCCGTTCGCCCGATCTATTCGACGCCTTCGTGTGCGGCGTAGAAGGCGCACGCCGTCGCGGCTTTGTAATCAAGCGCCAAGTAGCCGTAGCCCACAAGCGCGTGGACCATACCTGGAAGAAGGAGCTGCGCGAGCGAGCGGCTAATCTGGCGAGGAGCGGGGTACTGGATCATGCGGTTTGAGCGGGTTTGATCAGAGTCGCAATCGTGTCCTGCGCAGACTCTTTCAGATACTGGAGGGCATACTGCTGGTATTCCTGGTTTCGAGCGGCAACACCAGGCTCTAAAGAATATCCCCAGGTTACGTCAAAATTGCATGTAAACCCACGGGGGTTGTGCGTAATATCAGTGTGCGGAGCTTGAGCCATCCTCCACTCTTTCTTCCAGTAAAAAAAGGCAAATTCAGAAATTGGTGGAAATTTATGGGTCGGATCGCCATAGGCGCGGCATGATGCCCAATGTGGCGTGATTACTGTCGCCTTAGCTCCTGGTTTCATTACTCGGAAAAGTTCATTTACAAAATGAACACGCTCCATTGCATCGAAGTGTTCCAGGGTGTGCGAGCAATGCACTTCTGAAACTGAGTTATCAGGCCATGGCCATTTGTCTCTAAGATCCGCAATCATGTCCACGCTCGGGAATGGAATATTGTCAACGCTGATGAACCCAGGCATCTTCGTAGGCCCGCTCCCCAAATTGAGTTTAATTTCCTGTGCTGGTTGTGGCTTGGGCTTGGGTCCAGAATGGCGATTACGGCTGTTGAGTTTGGCAAGTTTCATTTGGGGTGTTTTGCCTTCTTTCTTGCCCATGCGTCCTTAATCGCTTCCAATCGCTTGGCTCGTTTAATTGGATCGGCCCATTGTGCCTTGGTCCGACTTGCAAGCATGGATCGACGAGCTGGGTCCGAATACGCAATTTTATTTGCTCTGCCGATTGCTGCGTTCTGCTCCGGAGAATTCTTCTGTCCGTTTCTTGTTCCACGCTTTGGATTCGAGGCCCAATGTTCCTTTAATGACACTGACGCCTTCTTGCGGGCAGATTCCGAATGAAAAGATGCTAATTGCGACTGTCGATAGGCCGGATCTGACCAAAGATTTTTCATCCGCTTGGATTGAGCCGCAGCGAGCACTTTTACAAATTCCGGGTCTTGCCTCTGTGATGCCATGTGCGCCCTCGCCTTTTGTTTGAACGATTCGGTAGATCCAACACGCTTGCGTAGGTCGCCCATATCGGCACGAAATGCTGGCTCCTCCCATTTTCGTTTAGTACGCTCCGATTGCGCCTTCCTTTCTAATGGATCTGAGAATCGACGCTTTGCGCTCTTTGATTGCTTTGACCTGCTTTCTTCCGAAATTATAAAATGACATGCTCCCCCAGCAAAAAGGTTGTAGCCGTTCGGTTTCAAAGCCTTGAAGGCAATCGCGGCGCGGGATTCAAACGCCAAAAGAACCTGTGGATTGTCGCTGTAAGCTAGAACCTCTTTAAGGAATTGATCCGGACCATACTTTCGCATTGCAAGATACAGCGGATTGTTCGATCCCCTCTTGGAATCCTTGATGTGCTGCTTCCATCTTTTTACGAAGTCTTTTAGGGTAACACCGATGTAAACCTTTCCACTTGGAGATGTGAGTTTATAGAGACAGCCCATTGCTAATACATAGTATCAGTTGCCAGATCGTAATGTCCACACTTTACATCACATGAAACCGCTGCCCTATAGCCGTGTTTCCGAAAATCGCTCCAAGCATAAAGGTCTTGAGTGCTCACACCGTTTTTATCCTTCTGAGTAACAAACCACGGACGGCGAAGTGCCGGATCTTTGAACATCTTCAATCTGAACAAGCAAAACCCCATTCCTAAACCGCACGCCTCGACTAATCCAGATGCTTGCGGAACTCTGGGGCGAAAATTTGGGATCGGATCTTGTGGGTCGCCCCAACATTGCCACACTCCAGAAATTCCCTTAGTAAAATAAGATCCACTAATGGCTGCAAATTCCGGGTGCGCCTCCATTTCCTCACACAACTTCAGCACTCCGTCTTGCGGGCACCCACAATCTTGTTCAATCGTCAAAATGTACTCCCACGTTGAAAGATCAGGATGAGCAAGAATACCCTCAATGGCGGCGCTGTAAGCGTGGCCGACTTCACACCCCTGCGCTAGAATCCTCACGCAGCCATTATTTGGCGGCATGATCAGACACATCATGGCCAGAGCACACTTAGCCGGTATAAGCGAATCTGCCGGGATTATTACTATTATCCGCTGGCGCTTCCAAGAAGCTCCACGCATCAACCTCGATTTGGTAACATCCCCATTCTTGTTATGGATGCCGCCAAAATCAGTAATAACCAGTTCCTGCATCACTGTCCTTTCTGCATGATCAAGCTAGTGGGGGTTGCCGCCATTGGCCCGGTGAGGGCCGCTGACGAGAAAAAACTTTCGCCTTCCTGGTTGGTTCCAGTAATTGCCGTGTACCATACCCCAGGCGGAAGCGTGATGCTGTTGGAGTACCAGATGGTCGGCCCGTTCGTGACCAAGCTCCAGTTCGTCCAGTAAGCCAGCCGTGGCCAGCCCGTGATTACATCACCAAGGTTTGTCGTGCCGTAGAGATTGTAGGCTTGGTTTGTGCCAGCGGCGTAGAACGACATGACGGGAATGTTTGTCGGCACCTGCCATGAAATGCCCCAATTTGTCGTCACATTCTGGGCGTGAACGAAATAGGTTAGTAACAGCAACAGGGCGAGCACAGTTTTTTTCATAATTCTTTGGAGATTCTGAGGTTTGTCGGAGCACTTGGCAATATTAACGGGTAGAGCCAGTAATTTGCGCCAAGAGCTGGGCTTGGGTCCAGTACGCGCATATCTCCTGCATAAGCCGGGGAATACTGGAAAGCGCCGATGTCGCTGACACCGGACTGAGTGTTTCCAAAGAAATCCATAGGTCCGTGTACGGACGATAGGGCGTGTCCAGTTCCGGCGCTCGCCGTAGTTATCCAGTAAAGGCCGTGCCCGCTATTTACAAACCCGTACGTGGCGCTGATAACGTCATGTGTCCCGGCAGTCAGCAACGTCTGTTTTGCCAAGTTGTAATCTCCAAAAACCGTAGCCGATGGGCCTAAATCAAAGGCGTTGCCAGAGGGGCAAATCAGTATGTTGTTGGTATAGCCCACTGCTCCGTATTGAACGAAAAGAAGGTACTGGTTGGTGCCGATAATGGTATTTCCAAACACCCAATTCGTAACGGCTGTTGTCGTGGCGTGGACGTTATTGACGCCAAGCTGCCACGCCTTTCCTAAGTCAACACGTCCAGCGTTGCTGTAAATCAGGTTGCCGTAAATCTGGCACCCATTTATCCCGCCATCGCCCATGTAAAGGCTGATGCCTAACCCACGGTTGCCACGGCACACGTTGTTGCGGAATATGCAGTTTGTGCCCGCTGCATAAATTCCATGATCAAACCCCATCGAGTAGCCGTTGTTCTCCAGCAGGCAGTTTTCAACGACGTTGCTGTAGTAGGCGCGATTGAAAACCACACCGGAACCGATGTTCACTCCAGGCACGGCTCCCGAATCGTGAATCCAGCAGTTCCGAATAATTGAATTGCTGGCGTAAAGCTGAATGCCTTCGCTTGGGGAGTGGTCCACTTCCAGCCCGTCAATGATCGCTCCGGTGCGAGGAGGGGGCCACACGGAGATTGAGTTGCCTGTAGCGCCCCAGCCCTTGATCTTAACCGACCACTTTCCAGCCTGAGTGGTGAACGTGGTGTTGTCCGTCCTGATAATGATCTGGTTTGTATATGTTCCAGGCATGGCCTTTACCGTGTCCCCGGCTGTGATGTGAAGGAAGGCGTAGGCTATCGGCCAAGGCGAGTTTGTGGAAGTGCCGTTATTTGTGCTGAGTCCGTTTGTCGAAACGTAATAGGTTGCAGCGTTACATGAGCAGCACAGGGTTATTCCGATTAGAAGTCTGTACATCACTCACGCCTGGTTTATGAACATCATTTGCGGGACAGGATGATTTGCCGAAGTGGAAATAGAAGCAAAAGCGATTGAGCTAGTAGTCTGGGCGACATTGGTTGTCCAAAACCCAAGACCGTTCTGAGGGGCTGCGTTACTGTTGCTGACGGCGGCATTCAATGTTTGCCAGTTAATAGTGGTCTGGGTGGCGACGTAAGAGGAGAAGCACATATCGTTGTTCTTGCCACCAACCGAACCCGTTATTCTGTTCAATGCCAGCCAGTAATTCCCGGCGCTCAGTGAGGTGGCAAACGGGATGTCCAGATACCTATTCCCTGCAAAAAGATTGAACCACGTTGTAGAAATAGGGCCATTGGTCGCACTGACGCTGTACTGAGTGGAGGTGTTCGCAGTCGTGAATCCCTCGCCTGGGAATGTGATGAACTGACTTAGGCTTTGCTGGCTGGCGTTGCTGGTGGAAGCCTGAGAAACTGAAACGGCCCAGGTCATGCCAGCCGAAGTCGAATACACATATTGCAGGCTCCTTGAACTTGCTCCCGTACCAACCGTGTAAAGAACAGCATTCATCGCCATAGTCTCGCTGAAGGCGGTACTGGCTCCCGTAGCGTTGTTGACGGCAGAAGTGGCTATGGTCGTGCTGGTAAAGCTTAACTGTGCCGGGATTCTCATGTAACCGATTGAAATATGCTGCGGAACAGTGATTGGGAACACGGTGAACGTGTTGGATTGAGCGGTTGCCACATTGGCATTTATGATTTGGAAGAAATTGGCGAAATAGGACAGTGGGCCAGATGACAATGCCGCTGTGGTTAGATAAGCCGGAACGCCCATGCTCAAACCGGAAGTATTCAACGTGCCCACAATAGCGGTCCCTGCCGTTGTGGCAGTCGTGAACCCGGTTCCAGCGTAGGTCGTAGCGATACTCGCAGACATAATGGTGCTGCTTGCGCCTGTTCCCAGTCCGAAGCTGACACCATTGGAATTCGAGAAGGCGATGGTGTTTAAGGCAAAACTGGTGTTGCTGGCTGAGAAAGTGATGGGGGCAGCCGCAGCGGCAGTTATCCACTTGGGATAGGCGATAGTGACACCGGAAGTGTTCACCGCGAATGTAAGGTCTGTGCCTGCTGTGGTTACAACGGAGGTGTTTGTCCCGGCATATTTCGATGAGTCCGCAGACAATGCAGCCGTGGTGAGGTAAGCCGGAACGCCCATGCTGATACCCGCAGTATTCAATGTCCCGACAATGTTGGTGCCAGCCGTTGTTGCTGTGGTAAATCCGGTGCCTGCGTATTTGCTGGAATCAGCCGAGAGTGCAGCCGTGGTCAGGTAAGCAGGAACTCCAAGGCTTAATCCAGAGGTATTCAAAGTCCCGACAATAGCCGTACCGGCTGTGGTGGTGCTTGTAAATCCAGTCCCCGCATAGGTTGTGGCAATGCTCGCGGTGATATTGGTCCCATCGTAACCAAAAGACACCCCACTCCCGTTGGAGAATGTCACTGCTGATACATTGCTGCTGCTGGCCCCGGCGCTGATTCTGATATTTGAAATCGTGGCCGCATTGGACTGCATCGCGGTCGTAAGGTAATTCGGTATTCCAACCGAAAGCCCGTTTGTGGCCAGCGTTCCGACGATGTTTGATCCTGCCGTGGATGTGGAAGTAAAGCCTGTTCCAGCAAACTTGCTGGTATCCCCAGACAGGGCGGCAGTAGTCAAATACGCAGGAATTCCAAGGCTCAACCCGGATGTATTAAGCGTACCAACAACCGCTGTTCCTGCCGTGGTCGCGGTGGTGATACCAGTCCCAGCGTAGGTTGTGGCGATACTCCCGGTAAGTGTCGAACCGTTCAACCCGAAGCTTACATTGTTCGAGTTTGAGAAGGTAATAGCCGAGAGATTATTCGAGGTGGTCCCCGCACTGACGTTGATATTGGAAATGGTTGCGGCGTTGGACTGCATCGCCGTTGTCAAATAGGCCGGGACACCCATCGAAATACCAGCCGTGTTCAACGTCCCAACTATATTAGTGCCTGCCGTGGTAGCTGTGGTAAACCCTGTGCCTGCGTACTTCGAGGAGTCCTGGGACAGAGCGGCGGTTGTCAGGTATGCGCCTTGGCTCTGATAGTTTGTCGCTACCGTGGCTGTTACATTCGATCCATCAAACCCGAAGGACACCCCGTTGGCATTTGAAAATGTGACTGCCGATATATTGCTGGAGGTGGTCCCTGCTGAGAGGTTCAGACTGCCCGCTGATGGACTAACAGAAATCGAAATGGCGTTGCTGGCTATGGTTCCAGAAGCGTTGGTTCCAAAGAACGCGGCTGTGGCCTGAACAAAGTCAGAGCCACGATTTGACGCCATTGCCGTAGTCAGGTAATTGGTCCGAACTGTCGCCGTGATAACGCCGTTTGTGTTCAGCCCGAACGACACCCCGTTGGAGTCGGCAAAGGTAACGTCTGAGCGATTGCTGCTCAGGGTTCCTGCTGAAATCGCAAGGTTCGTCACCGAACCCAGGACGCTCTGGCGTATTAGGAATTGCTCAATCATGCCAAGTGCCCGTACAGGATAAACGACAAGTCGGCAGAGGAGGCGTAAATTCGGATCACATCGGAGGCGCTCATGGTGAAATCCGGCTCAAACAGAAGCGTATCATTCGCCCTGATGGGCAGGTCGAAATAGACGTAATCCTTGAGAGTGGTGGCCGCTCCCTGGGCCGATACAGAAACTCTGAGGCTCTGCGCGTTACTGGATCTGTTGCATACCGTCAGCCCTTCCACAAAGGTGCGGGAGGCGGTTGGAACCTGGTACAACAATGTCTCCGTCACCGCCCCCGGCGATACCTGGGCAAGTATTACGGTGTCGGAGTCCATTGATCACGGCAGATTGGGGTTGCCGAGGACTGAAAGCTGTTCTTCCAAAGTTTTCTTGTCGGCCTCGCTGGGGGGATTCCCTTGCAGCCAGTTGTCAATCGTTTCTACTAGCCCTGGGATCTGTTTGTCGATTGCTTTCCCAAGGACAATGAACGGGATAATTGCCGGATCTAGGGTTCCAGCGAAGTCTGCGGCGGCGTTGACTTCGGTAACGATGTTCTCGATTAAGATTTTTAACTCTTGCGGCGTCATGGCGTTTCAAATAGGTGAATCAAGGTTAGGAAGTTGGTGGCGTTTGCCGTGAGGGCATCAAGCGCGGCCTGTGCTTGAGGCTCAACCGCCGAGTTGGTTGCGTAGGCCACTCTCCACAAGTCCACGGTGCGCACACTGGCTGCGAACTGGAGTCGGGCCTGTTTTATTTTGGCCTGATTGGTTGGGTCAACGTGGAGTGTGCCGTTAAAGAGGGCGTTTGTGTACCCTTGATATGCGGTATAGGCCACTCCCGTTAGAGCCTGCTCCGTTCTAAACAGATTGGTGCTAAAACTGGCGCAACCAATGAGGCAAACGGCTGCGACTGCTGCGAGTAATGGTTTCATGTTTAGGTGTGGACGTTGTTCAGGTACTGCCAAAGGCCAAGAACTTTTGTTAGCCAGATTATGGTAACGATGATGACCACCACGTTGATGATCTTCTTTATCTTTGGGTCCATCTCGATGTAGGAGTTTACCAGCCAGAGCAGAACCCCGACAATGACAAGGGATACGACTATTGTGAAAAGTGGCATATGATTACCTTAAGGTTTGAGTTCATTTCTTTAGTATAAGGTTCAAAATCCCGAATACCAGCCCGGAAATCAGACCGCAGGCCACCGCCATAGCCCCCAGGGTTGCCGTAGTGCCCAGAGTGTGCCCTTTGCGCTCGCTAAACAACAATCTCAGTCCCTCCAGTTTATCTGTCATTGCATCGAGTTTAGCTGAAAACTCTGCCCGTGAAACGAAGTTGGTGGCCTGGTCACTCAAGGTTTTTCGGAATTCGTTCACCGCATCAAATCTCTTTTCTGTGGCTGTCTCGGCCTTTGACACAGCCTCCTTGCTGGAGGTGAGCGCCTGCGTGTTTTTCTCGTCAGCGGCCTCGAACTTGTCAGCATAGCGCCGATCCCGCTCATTCATCAACTTGCAGAAGCCATCGAACTCTGCAACCAGTTCTCGTGTTGTTGGCTCATGTGTGCGCGATTTCTCTAAATCCATACATCTTGTTCATTTGTCTGCCCGTGTTCATTGAGCCGATCCACCTGTCGGAATTCCTGGCTGCTGCGCATTCTGTTTCCAATAGCCAACAGTTGCCGAAGGTGGGCTTTGTCCTCCTGGTCCTGAGGCTGTTAAATGCCAAAAATACTGAGTGCGATAGCTCAGTCCGTGGACAAAAATACTGGAGGTTTGGGTTGGCAGTTGCTGAATCACGCTGGAGCCTTGCCATACCTCAATACTATTTGCGGTAGGGTCTGCATATTTAGACCAAATCAACTGAACAGAATAAGTCCTGGGTGCGCTGATAAATGGCGTGGCCTTTATGGCTGGAACTGGAGGTGCGGCAGGTGATGGTGGCGGCTGTGCCGGTGGCGGCTGTGCCGGTGGCGGCGTAACGCAACCAGCAAGAAGCAACAGCAATGAAGCGAGTATCTTCACGGACCAATAATCGAAAGCCCTGTCGGTGCGGCAGGAGTCAGAACCGGCTGTGCTGGCGTTACAAACATAACCGGAACCGAAAACGCACTTGTAACATTTGTGCCAAACACAGTCACAACAGATTTAACCGCAGCGGTGTAAGTTGAAGCCCAGTTAAGATTCACGACCCTCTCCGTAAGTTGGCTGGCTGGCACACTATGCACATTAGTAAGGGTGCCGGTCCAATACCACAATTGATAGCCAGATAGGTTTGGATCAACAACCGCATTCCAAGCAAATGTAGCCGAGTTGGTGGTGGCTAGGAACTGCGCGTGAGCTGCGTAGCTGAGCAGGCACAGAACTAAACAAGCGAGTGTTTTCATAGAATTTGTAAGAGCACGAGAATAATACTTGTGCATAACATGGTGCATATAACAACGTACAGAAATTGTACCATTGCTTGTCCTGCGTACGGGTACGCCGCAATCAATGCAGCGCGGCTTTGCGGCACGCTTTATCTTTTGCTTCTCTTGGCTGAGAGCCTTGGCTAATTCCCAGTTCTCAGCTCGGTGTGCAACAACCAGCGCCATCTTGATTTCTTTAAGCGTCATGTGGTGAAAGAGGAAAGCGGTAGTCCAGCCCCACCGTTGTAAAGGGTCGTTACATCGGTAGCACTCAGGGTTCTATGCCACATGCCAAATTCATCAACTCTCTGATTCGGAACGGCTGGCAAACCTCCAGCAGCCCATTCTCCAAATCTAAAATCCAACGCCTTTACCTGAATGCTGCTGGTTACAAGAGGGACGCTGAACACAAAAACTCCATCGTAGTAGGCGTACACGGCCTTGGTTGGACTATCGAATCCGCAAGCGACATGATGGAAACCAGCCACAGGTTTGCCGGGAGTCAGAAACGCTCCATTGACATTTGCGCCCGTGTCAAAGCATACCCATGCCAGTCGATTGGTTCCTGGGTCTATGTAGAGCTGGTATTGGCCATTGGCCGCGCCATCGCTCTTGGTACAGAAGGCTATTGTGTTGCCACCGTTGGTGTAGTCGCTGGCTGAAATCCAGCCTGAGAAAGCAATGCTGGTGTTTGCCGCAGGAGAGAAGTCAGCGTTGTCAGCATGTGTTGCATAAGAGCCTCCAGCGCCAATATCCAAATCCCCGTTGATTATTCCTCCACCGACGCCCGAATTAGCGGCGTTAAGCGTCAAGGTGTTGGCTCCGACTGAATCTGGAGTGGTTAATGCGCTTACGTTGTCGAACTTCCAATACGACACCAGGCCGTTGAGCAGGCCATTCGGAGGTGGTCCTCCGCTGGTAGTGGCCGACACTTCATGGGATGGGACTGAGGTGCATCCAGCAATGGCAGTAACCGCAGTAACCACGAAATAATATGTTGTGCCTGAATTTAGTCCACTGGCAATGTAGAAGCGTGGGGTAAGCGGAAGAACTCCGCTATTACTCGTGTAAGGACCACCAGGGGTTGTCCCCCACGAGATTATCCAGCCGGTGACGAAAGATCCGGTATTGTGCGGGTTAGCCTTCCAGGTTATCTGAATGCTACTGTTGTCTATATCGAAAACACCAGCGAGGAATGGGCTTGCTGGCGTGCTGCAAACCGGATTAGTGGCGATTACCGCAACATTGTTGAGTTGCAGGGTACGGAGAGGAAGCTGTAATCCAACGGGCAAACAGGCACTAAAACATCTCGCTAAATTGGCAAGCTCGGCAGGATCTGTTGTGGTCAACGGTGTGGACATCAGACCTCATTCAACAATGCAAATTCTCCGAAGTGGAACATGGCGGCACCGTTGTATGCGATGGCCGCATCGCGTTCACTTTCATATCTTCCAAGATGATGATTGCGCTGGCTGATCTTTATAGAAGCCATCCATTTCTTGTTCCTTTTGTCCCAGCAAACGCCCTTGAATTTGGATGACGTTTTTTGTGCCTTAGACCTATTTGCAAGCTGCTGGCTTCGTGTCGCAAACCTCAAATTCCATTTGCAGTTAATCCAAGGTAGTCTGTTTT
>Ga0247662_1000013_pt1 | contig 42182 bp, 53 predicted proteins | sample CNK03_metaG_FD_190127 | JGI IMG/M metagenome (GOLD analysis project Ga0247662, IMG submission 190127) | Soil microbial communities from Purdue University Martell Research Forest, Indiana, United States - CNK03 | ecosystem: Environmental > Terrestrial > Soil > Temperate forest > Bulk soil... | reverse complement strand
GCTTCCAGCTGCGCGGCAACACGCTGCAGGTGCTGCCGAAGTCGTCCGGCATCGAGGTGCACGTCTCTGCGATGGTGCGGCCGCCGCTGATGGTGCTCACCGAGAACGCCGGGCTCATCACCACCGCGGCCGGCGCTGCGCTCACGCTCGACGCGGTGCCGCTCTCGTGGCAGGCGGCCACGCCGAGCTCGGTGGACCTCGTCTCGAGCGACTCGCCGTTCGCCACCCAGGGGACCTTCGGCGTCTCGTCGCTGGTCGGCAGCCTGCTCACGCTCAGTTCCAACCCGGGCGCCACGGCGGGCTGGTACGTGTCAGACGTCGGCACGTCTCCCTTCGCCTCCATCCCGGTGGAGTTCTACGGCCTGCTCGAGCAGCAGGTGGTGGTGATGCTGCACGCCGCCAACGGCGACAAGCGGCTCAAGGCGGCGCAGGAGCTGAAGAAGGAGCTCGAGGAGGCCGCTCGAGTCATCGGGGCGCCGCGAACCCAGGGCAACAGCCGCCCCATCGTGAACCCGTCCGCGCCTGGGATGCGGGCCATGCAGGCGCTCTGGCCCAAGAGGTAGCCCGTGGCACTCCCCGAGACGCTGCAGATCAACGGCCTGCAGCTGTCGAACAACGACTTCACGGCGAGCCCGCCCGGCTCGCTCGCGAAGGCCGACAACGTCATCATCGACCAGAAGGGCGTGGCGCAGATCCGCAACGGTCAGCGCTGGCTGTCACCGTTGCCGGCGGTGCTCGACCTGCCGTTCGCGCTCACGGAGTTCCAGGGCATCCCGCTGGTGCAGTATGGGCTCTCGAAGACCGACACCGCGCAGGGCCTAGGCTACGTCAGCGGCGGCGCGGTGACGCCGTACTCGGGCGCGCCCTTCAACCCGGTCGGCGACAACGGCGCCGCCACCGACTACATGCGGATGAAGTTCTGCCTCGCGTCGCTGTTTCTGCACTTCTGCTGTGCGGCCGGACCGAAGGTGCTCGAGGCGTACAACGGCACGCCGCGCGAGTCGGGCATGCTGAAGATGCCGGACATGATTGCCTTCACGGCGCAGGTCGCCGGCCAGGGCGTCATCCCCTACAACTCGAGCGTCGCCTACCAGTCGGTGCACAAGCGCACCTCGAGCGTCACCGGCGTTCCGGCGCAGAGCCCGCCGTCGAATCGCTTCGTCGTCACCAACCGGTGGATCATCCCCATCGGCGGACTGGTCCGTGCCGCCGGCGTCGTCACCGTCACGCTGACGCCCGGTGCGAAGGTCTTCCAGAACGCGCGCATCCCGTTTCAGGTCGGCGCCACCTTCACGCTCTCTCCAGGCGAGGCGAACTTCCCCGCTGGCCTCAAGACCGTCACGGGCGTCACTAACAATACCTTCACGTATGCCGAAGGCGGCGCCGGCGTCGCCTCGACGGTCGTGGAGGAATGCAACCCCGGCAGTCTGGTGGGCGCCGTAACGGTCGTGCTGCCGAGCGACGCCATCGCGGGCGAAGCCATTCAGGTCTACCGCAGCGTCGCCACCACCGACTCGACCATCGACCCGCCGCAGGACGTGTACCTCGTGCAGGAGCTCTACCTGTCGGCCGGCGACATCGTGGCGGGCGCGGTGCAGTTCCAAGACACGACGCCCGAGGGCGTGCTGCAGGACGCGCTCTACACGAACCCCACCGACGGCGATGGGCTCGGGCCCCAGGGCGAGAACCGGCAGCCGCCCGTCTACGGGGACGTGACCAACTACGACTCTCGCACGTGGTACGCGAACACGATCGGGCAGCAGTACATGGAGTTGCAGATGCTGGGCGTCGGCGCGCCGAACGGCGTGCAGAACAACGACACCATCACCATCAACGGCACCACGTTCACGTTCAAGACCGCGCCCGCGTTCGCGAACGATGTGCAGCTCGTCAACGACGGAACGCCTGCCTTCAACATTGCCTGGACGACGTGGTTCCTGTCCGTCATCGCCAACCAGGCCCTCAAGGCGGCCCACATCGCCGTCTACACGAACGCGGCGCCCAACGGATTCCCGGGCGGCATCCGCATCGAGCGCACCAACTTCGGCGGCTCCTTCAGTGTGACGGCCTCGCGGCCGGCGAGCTGGTCGCCCGCGCTCGACGCCAGCGCCGCCACCAACAGCACGCCGGACGCGGAGCCCAACGGGCTGTGGGAGTCGAAGCTGCAGGAGCCGGAGGCTGTCCCACCCGACAACTTCCGCAACGTCGGCAGCGCCAACTACTACATCCGGCGCATCTTCGGTCTGCGCAACGCGCTCATCATCATCAAGGAGGGCGACGGCATCTGGTCCCTCACCGGGAGCGGCGGGAGCTACACGCTCGCGCAGATCAGCACCGCCAACACCATCGCGCCGGACTGCGCGTGCGTGTTCTCCGACTGCGTTTGGGCCTACACCGACCAGGGCATCCTTCGCATCAGCGATAGCGGCGGCGTCGTGACGGTGTCGCGCGCCATCGACACGGTGTTGAACGACCTCGCGTCGCTGTACCCGACCGAGACGTACGCGTGGAGCTTCGCGGTGCCGTACGAGGTCGAGCGTCGCGTGATGTTCTACGTGCCGTCGTCGTCCGGCAGCGGCCAGGGCGGCTCGCCGACCCTCAAGGCGTTCTGCTACTCGCTCGCCACCAACTCGTGGACGGGCCCGCTCTACGTCGAGAACTCGACCGCCATCAGCGGCGTGGTGACGAGCGCGCGCATGCTGCACCTCGGCATCTTCGACACCGTCAGCACGGCCGGGAAGGTCACCATCGAGCGCAAAGGCGCGACCGTGTCGCCGTTCTCCGGGCTTGTGGACCCGCCCGACTACCTGCGCGTCGCAGACGCTCAGCGCGACGGCTCCATCATCGCCATCAACGTGGGCGGCGACAGCACCATCCTGCGGCTCTCGAGCATCACGGGCGTCGTGGAGGGCTGCGGCATCACGCAGGGCACGGTGGGCGGCGGCAACCTCGTCATGTCGAAAATCATCGCGCTGCGCCCCGACATCGCCGTGACGGCCGTGCAGGTCGCGGACGCGAACGCGGGCTTCGCGGTGAACACGTGCCTCGTGTTCGACCCCTACACGGTCGAGCCGCAGCTGCTGCCGCAGGGCGGAGACCCGGCGGCGCGCAAGTCGCTCAGCCGCATCGTGACGCTCTTCAAGGAAGGGGCGTTTGCGAACCTGCTCGGCAAAGTGACGCTCGAGACGGACGTGATGCAGGACGAGCTGCTGATCGCTGCCACCTTCGAGGGCTTCGGCCTCAACCCGTTCGGCACGACGCCGTACGGAGACCCCACGCCGCTCGTCGTCGACAGCAACCCGCCCGACCCCAAGTGGGCCAACGCGGGCCAGTTCCGTGTCGGGCTCCGGCTCAAGGAGGTCTGGGCCGAGATGAAGTTGCAGGGCATGGCGCCGCTGCTCGAGGGCGCGACGGGGCCGGTCGGCCGCGGAGGCAAGCCAGGATGATCGAGTCGGTTTCAAAGGTGGCGGCGATGCGGCCCGACGGCCTGCTGCTGATGGGGCAGCGGCGCGACAACGGGAAGTTCAGCCTGCCGGGTGGCCACCTCGACGAGGGCGAGCACCCCGAGGCGGCCGCGCACCGCGAGCTCGGCGAGGAGACCGGCCTCGCGGCGGACGTGATGCACCACTTGGGCACGCAGGACGTGAAGGGCGGCAAGGTGCGGGTGCACGCGTACCTGTGCGACGTCGATGGCGAGCCCGACGGCGACGAGGACCCCGACGGCGAGTTCTCGAAGTTCCTGTGGGTCGACCCGCAGAACATGCCGGCTCACGTGATGGGCAACCTGCACAACAGCCCCGACGTCGTGCTCGAGCTCATCGGCGCGAACGGCTCGCCGTGGGCCACCATGCGGGAGGGCGGGTGATCAACGTCCCCCAGTACCGCATCACGCCCGAGGACCTCGTCGACGCCGACAAGAAGACGGCACGCGCGCTCGGCCCGCTGCTCGACGCGCTCAACCGCACGCTGCCCGGCACCATCGCGTCGCTGGTGGCGCTGGAGAACCCCAGCCTGATGAGCGTCTCCTTCACGACGGACAACGCCGGCGCCGCCACCGTCAAGCTCGGGCCCGGCGCTCCGATGAGCGAACTGTGGGTGACGGCCCTCCTGCCGAAGACCGGGACGCTCACCACGGCGTGGAGCATGTCGTGGATCGCGCAGCCGAAAGGGGCCCGGCTCCTCTTCCAGGGACTCGCCCACCTCACCACCTACAGCCTGAAGGTGCGCTACTTCTAGCGCTCGGGCGTCTCGCTGTGGCATTCTGTTCGCGGCGGCGCGGTCCGACAGTCTAGGGCCAGCGGTTACCACCTGACGCAGCACCCAGGAGGTACGCCATTCCGTCCGTCAACGACTACGACGCGAACGACGAGGACCCGGGCGGGCTCGACGACACCGGCATGTCGCCCGCCCAGGCGGTCGGCAGCGCGACCGGGGCGCCCAAGCAGGCTCCGACGCAGAAGCAGCAGAGCGGCGGCTTCATCCCGTGGTCATCGTTCGTCAGCGCCAACAAAGAGGTAAGCGATCGCGAGGCCGGCAAGCTCGCCGGGCAGACGCAGCGCGACGTCGACACCGCGCAGGGCGAGCTCTCGAAGGCGCAGCAGGGCTTCGACAGCACCATCGGGGGCAACTACCAGCAGGCCGCGACCCCGGCCACGGCGCCGACGAAGAAGCAGCCCGCCAGCCATCAGGCGCCCGGCAACACGCCGCAGGCCGAGAAGCCGATGGGGCGCCCCGAGAGCACGGCCGCTGCGCCGGGGCTCGGCTCCGAGACGGCCAGCGGCGAGCAGAAGGCCGCGAGCCTCACCGGCTACACTCCGGACCTGTCGCAGACGCGGCAGACCACGCCGAGCGGCGAGGCCGTGAAGGCGACGGCACCCAGCCCGTGGGCGTCGTTCGCGAAGCCGGAGAATATGTCGCCCGCGGGCGCGCCACCGAAGGGCGCCATGCAGGCGCCGGCGTCGAATCCGCTCGCCGGCTACGTGCGCTCCACGCAGCTCACCCCGGGCGCGGTCGCGAACGGCCCTGGCGGCCCGCAGGACCTCGAGCACAGCGCCGGTCAGCAGGCGTGGGGGCAGCTGCTCGGCGACACCACGAAGGCGCAGGAGGAAGCGAACGCGCTCGGCTCGCAGTCGGGCGTCGAGGCGCTGCTCCAGTCGCAGCAGGCCGCGCCGGGCAACAGCGCGTTCGACGCGATGCTCATCAACGGCGCCGGCGGGCCGCAGTTCCAGAAGCTCTCTCAGCAGTACGGCAACGGGAAGCTGGTCGGCAACGTCGCGAACGCCGAGCAGGCGTCGCAGGACGCGTGGAAGCAGTTGAGCGGGGACGTCGACACCGCGCGCGCCTTCAACGCCGCTGCGGCAGGCGCTCAGCCGTCGTCCACCGCGGCCGCTACGCCTGCGGCTGCAGCGCCTCCGTCGGCAGCCGACGCGTCGGCGTGGAGCGAGCAGGATCAGAACGGCTGGAACGCGGCCGAGCAGCTCGGTCAGCAGCAGGCGCAGAAGCACGGCGGGCAGGCCGCGTGGGACTTCACGGGCGGCGCCAACGACGACAGCGTCGACGACAACGGCGTTATCCACGTGCCGCGCAAACAGCAGGGCGGGAAGTTCTCGGCCGACTGGTCGAGCTGGTGGGGCGGCGGCTCCGACGTCGACCCGCGCACCATGGGGCTGAGCGCGGCCGACCTCTACGCGCTCGCGAACGTCTCGCCGGAGCAGCGCGCGAAGTGGCTCAAGACGCACAAGCACGGAGACACGAATGGCTGACGACATCGACACGGACCAGCTGCTCGCCGACCTCGCCAAGTACGGCGTCGGGGCGGCTGGCACCGCGGGCGCGAACGCAGCCACGCAGGCTGCCTACGCGGCCGTGCTCAAGAACCTGAAGGACCGGTTCGGCGAGTACAAGGACCTCTCCACCCCCGACTACAAGCCCATCGCGCCCGCGCAGCTCGGACCCTCGGCGCTCACCGCCATCCAGCCCGACGCGAAGTCACGCGTCGACCAGGAGGCGGCGGAGGCGGCGCTGCAGGAGATCGCGAACCGCGGCGGCCTCAACCTCGCCGACAAGGCCGCGCTCAACGAACAGGAGCAGACGCTCAGCCGCAACAACGCGGCGCGCGCGAACAGCCTGCGCAACCAGTACGCGGCCCGCGGGCAGCTGGGCAGCGGCGCCGAGCTGTCGATGGAGCTGGCCAACGCGAGCAGTGCTGGAGAGCTGGCGAACCGCCGCGGCGAGAGCATCGCGGCCGACGCGCAGAAACGCGCGCTGCAGGCCATCCTCGACAAGGCCGGCATCGCACGCGGCATCTCGGCCGACGACTACGCACGCGCGAAGGCGGCCGCCGAGGCCACCGACTCCATCAAGCGCTACAACGCCTCGATGAGCACCGACGCGCAGCGGGCCAACAACGACCTGCTCGAGCGCGGGTACGGCGACAAGCTGAAGAAGCTGCAGGGCGAGGGTCAGCTCACCGGCGAGATGGACTCCGCCATCCTGGGCAGCGGCAAGCAGAACGCGAACACCATCGCAGGCCTGTCGTACGGCACCGCGGGGCTCATCAACGGCCTGCGGCCGAAGGGCGGCGGTGGTGGGGGCGGTGGCGGTGGCGGCGGCTCCACCGGCAGCGATGATCCGGGGCTCGACAGCAGCGGGCAGAAGGACCTCGCCGGTGACCGGGGCGGCGGCGCGGACCTGAGCGGCGGAGGCGGCGGTGGGTCGGGCTTCGATGAGGCCGACGAGTGGGCGTCCTTCACCGGGTGAGAGCATGAACGACGAGCTGCAGACCGAAGAGGACCGGAAGGGCATGCTGGACGCCGTCATCGAGGCCGAAGAGGCCGCGGAGGCGAAGCGTAGCGGCCCGCCGCCCAGCGACGCCCCTGGTCTCGACGACGTGCTGAAGCGTCACGACGAGGTGGCGCGGCAGTGGGACGGCGAGGAGCCGAAGCCGCCTGAGCCCGATGCGCCTGGGCTCGAGCAGCGACAGGATGAGGAGCCGCCCGTCGCCGACGCCGGCGGACCCCCACCCGTGCCCCCGCCAGAGCAGCTGCCCGACGAGCCGTGGGCGAACCTCGCGCACCGACTCAAGCAGACGCAGGACACGTCGCCGTCGGTCGACCCGCTGCTCGAGAAGATGCGGGCGGCCGGGTGGGCGCCGGCCGAGAAGAAGGCGGTCGACTGGGCCAAGCTCCAGGCAGACCTGCAGGCGGCGGAGCGTGGCGCGGACTCGCTCAAGAACGTGGGCGCGATGCTGCACGCCGCCGCCCCGGGTTTCGAGGCGCCACGCGACGCCGGCGCCGGCGAGGTGGCCGCGGCCAAGACCGCGCTTGAGGCACCTAAGGAGCAGGCGGCGATCGAGCACACCGAGCAGCAGGCCGCGCACGACAAGCTCAAACAGGACGCCGACGCGAAGGCGGTCGCAAAGGCGGCTGCGGCCGATGACGTCGCGTCGCCCGAGTCGGTCGCGGCGCGCGAGAAGCTCCAGTCGCTCTACGGCGACAGCGGCAAGCTCCCGGCAAACGCCGACAAGCTCACGGCCAATCAGGTCGAGAAGCTCATCGGCGAGCTGGGGCCTATCGCGGGCCACCAGTCGCAGGAGCGCATCGCGAAGGAGAAGGAGGCGGCCGAGGCGAAGCGCAAGGCCGACGAAGAGACCGCGAAGGAGAAGGCGAAGGGAGACGCCGCCAAGGAGAAGGAGGCGGCCGCGAAGGCGCTGCGCGAGGCCGACAAGGGCTCGCTCGAGTCGGCGATTCGGCTGTGGGTGAAGACCTCGCCCTACGCGAAGCAGCACGGCCTGACGCCCGACGACTTCAGCGGCATGGCGACGCGGAAGGACTTCGAGGATTTCGTCAACCGCGTCGAGCCGAAGCACGGCAAGGGCGCCGGCGGGCCGCCCGCGCCGCCGAAGGAGACGCACACGCTGGAGGACATCCCGGATCCGGGGCTGCGCGCGCTGGTCCACTCTCTGCTCGATGGCTACCCCCTCCCTTCCAACATCGACCGGAAGACGAAGACGCAGGCGCTCGAGCTCGTCTATCAGATCAACCCCAAGTACGACCCGACTCGGGGCTCCGCCTACGAGAAGGTCGCGCTGCATCAGGCGACCGACCCCTCCGTGATGGCGCTCGACGTCGCGCGCGAGCACATCAAGACCGCGAAGGCCGCCATCCCGAAGAACGCGGACACGCAGTACATCAACCGCATCAAGCAGGCGGTGGCGAGCGGCTCAGGCGACCCCGAGTTCAAGCCGTTCGTCGTGGCCTCCGAGACCGCTGCGCACGAGATCGCTCGCATCAACAACATCGGTGATCAGCAGGGCAAGGAGGCGGTGCTTCACCAGCTCGACGCAGCCCAGTCCCCGGCGCAGCTCAACGCCGCGTTCGACACCTTCGAGGAGCTGATGAAGGGCAAGCAGCACGGCCTCCAGCGCCAGCGCGAGAAGGTCGCCCCGACGCCGTTCGAGGCCGCGCCGAGCTCGCCCGTTGAGGAGAAGGAAGTCAACGGGAAGAAGTACCGCAAGAACGCCCGAGGGAAGTGGGAGACCGTCGATGGCTGAGCTTTCCGACGAGGAGGCGCAGTCGCTCGGGCTCGAGCCCAAGCGAGAGCTCTCGGACGACGAGGCCATCGCGCTCGGTCTCGAGAAGCCCAAGCCGGCGGAGACGCGTTCCGAGTCCGGCGGCGTGCAGCGGCTCGAGCTGCACAAGGTGGCCCCCGACACCAGCGACGCAGAGCCCGCCAAGCTCGACGACGAGGGCCTGCTCGCCGCCTTCGGCAAGCTGCTCGCGCCGAAGGCCTCGACGGGAGCCTTCGCCCACGGCACCACGAAGGGCGGCACGCTCGGATTCGCTGACGAGGCCTACGGCGCCATGGCCGGGCAGCAGGACACGACGGACCAGCTGGCGAAGGTGGCCAGCGACGTCGACGAGGCAAAGCGCCGCACGGAGGAGGCGGACAAGGCCTCGCAGCGCGGGGACGATCAGCTCGCCCGCGCGATGCGGCAGGGCTCGTACGACCCCAGCGCCGCCATCGACCCCATCCCGCAGGTGAAGTTTCAGCTCAAGCGCGAGGGTCAGCCCACCGAGACGGTGGTGCGCCCTGCGTTGTCCCCCCGCGACGCGGAGACGCCCGTCGTCGACGAGATGAAGAACTACCGCGCCAACCGCGACGCGATGCGCGAGGACTTCCGCACTGCCGAGAAGGCGCACCCGGTCGCGTTCGGCGCCGGCGAGCTCGTCGGCTCGGTCGCGGCGCCCATCCCGGGACCGGGGAAGGCCAAGGGCCTAGCGAAGATTGGCGGCTACGGTCTCCAGGGGCTCGGAGTGGGCCTCGCTTCGGGTGCGGGGAACTCCGAGGCGGACCTCACCAAGGGCGAACTCGGACACGCTGCGCTCGACACCGGGAAGAGCGGGCTCGTTGGCGCCGGAACCGGCCTGCTGCTGGGCTACGGCGCGTCGAAGCTGGACCCGTACCTCGAGAAGCTGGCGGCGCGTCGCGCCTACAAGGCGATGGACCCGTACATGGCCACCATCGCCGAGGGCCTCGGGCCCGGCGTGGCCCGTGGCGAGGTACCAGTCTCGGAGATGTACCAGGAGATCGAGCGGATCGGCCGCAAGGCGCTCGACGAGGGCATTATCCCCGAGGGCCCCATCGAGCGCTTCGCCGGCAACGAGACCATCAACGCGCGGGCCTTCGACAAGCTCAACGAGACCGGGCAGCTGCTGGGCGCCACGGTGGACCACTCCGCCGACGAACTCGAGAAGCTCGGGCAGGCCAACCCCGTCAGCCTCGGCCAGCTGGCCACCCGCATCGAGCAGGAAGCGGCACAGGCAAAAATCGCCGGCAACCAGGACCTCGCCCGCAAGCTGATGAAGGAGGCGCGCGACATCCGACAGACCATCGTCGACCGCGCCTCGGCCGGCTTCGCCGACCCCGCCGCGCAGACGCTGCAGAAGGCCGAGGAGTTCAAGCGCACGCTCCAGGGGAAGGTCGATTACGGCGCCCCGCTGGCCCGCCGCGAGGCGCAGACCATCGCCGCGAGGCTCGCCAAGGAGCAGGCGGAGAACGCCATCGAGCAGGGCCTGGGGCCCGACCAGCTCGAGGAGTTCAAGGCACTGAAGAACCGATACGGGGACCTCGCCACGATGGCGAAGACCTCCGGGCACGGGGCCATCCGCGAGTTCCGCAACCAGTCTGGCGGCCTGGGAAGCAAGCTGGCGGCCTCCGTCGGCGCCAGCGCTGGCGCAGGCACCCCCGCTGCAATCCCGCTGGCCATCGCCAGCGGCGCCGCGCATCAGGTCGCGAACCACCGCGGATCGGCCGCGATGGCTCGCACGCTGACGAACATGGCGGGGAGCAGTCGCGCGCTCAACCCGCTGGCGCAGTGGGAGTCCCTGCTCGCCGAGCACCAGCGCCACCAGCCGCCCGACGATGAGGAGCCGAAGTAATGCCCTACACCGCGAGGGCCCGCGCCTACTTCCACGCCGCCGCCGCCCGCGGCGAGAAGGGCATGGCCAAGCTGGCCCGCGAGGCCGACGAGACAGCAGCGAAGGGCGAGGTCCTCCCGCCCGTGCACCACGACGACGACGAGGAGAAGCACCGCGAGCCCTGGAAGTCGCTGCGCGGCGAGTAGCAGCAGCAGCCCTGCGTTTACGGGCTCACCCCTTTGAGAGCAGCACCGAGGAGCCACGTTGAGCGCGCCCCCGAACACCGCCAAGGACCGGGCCACGCCCCGGGAGAACATCTGGGCCCTGAAGGACAAGGACGCCTTCGGCCTCGCCATCGCCGCACGGCTCCAGGAGTGGCAGCAGCCCCAGTCCGGCGCGATGGCGCTGCACCAGACCAACGTGGGGCTCGCCTACACGCACTTCTACGGCATGGACGTCGACGGAGTCGGCGCCAACGCCGCCGCCGTTACCCGCAGCGGTGAGCAGGGCACCATCGCGGAGATGCGCATCCCGGCCGCCGCCGGCGACCTGCGTAAAATCTGGAACATCATCGTCGGCCCCGAGCTGTCGTGGAGCGCCGTCGCGACCACCACCGACTACGCCTCGAGCGCGCAGGCCATCGTCGCCAAGAACGCGCTGCAGTACTACCTCACGCAGAAGGGCGTGCTGGCCAAGGCGAAGAAGCAGGAGCTCCAGTCGCTCGCCTACGCCGAGGCCGCGCTGCACATCCCCTGGAACGAGGATGAGGGCGACGACGTCGGCGTGGAGCAGGTGATGGACCCCGACGGACAGCCGGTGCTGGACGACAACGGGCAGCCGCTGCAGCGCGTGGTGAAGTCGGGCGACATCGACTACCGGCGCATCTCCACGTGGGACATCATCCGCGACCCGACCGCCAAGGACTTCGAGGCCTCGAAGTGGCTCATCGTGCGCGAGTGGCAGGACCGCTACGACGTCGAGGCGCGGTGCAAGCTGCGCGGGGACCTGGAGGGCGCGGCCGCGGCGCTGGTGGCGGCCTCGCAGCCCACCGAGTCGTGGCGCACGTGGCGTCCCTTCAACCAGACGCAGCAGCTGCCGTCGAACTTCATCCCCGTCTACTACGCCTACCACTACCGGACGCCGGGCGTGCCCGACGGTCTCGAGGTGGAGTTCCTCGAAGCGGGCAAGGTGCTGGGCAAGAGCTTCCGCCCGCTGCGCAAGGCGTACTGGAAGCAAATCCCCATCGTCCGCACCGCGCCAGACGAGTACGACGACACGCCCTTCCCCTACTCGAAGTTCTGCGCCGTGCTGGGCATGGGCCAGGCCTCCGACGCGCTGATGCGGGACCTGCTCACCAACGCCACCGCCACCGCGGCGGGACTCATCTGGGCGGAGGACGACGCCAACACCGCCATCCCCCAGCTGGGCGGCGGGCCCAAGGTGCTCGTCGGCCCCAAGGGCAGCAAGCCTCCTCAGGCGCTCGAGCTTCAGCAGTCGCACCCGGAGCACTTCAAGCTCGTCGGCACCATGTCGGAGATGCGGCGCGGCATCCTCGGCCTCGACAGCGTCACCGCCGGCCAGGAGGTGCCCGCCGGGTGGAGCGGTGCGCTGGCGGCGCTCGTCACGTCGACGTCGGTGCAGAACAACTCCCAGGAGCAGTCGAAGTGGGGGAAGTTCATGCAGGACATCGGCAACGTGACGCTGGCGCACATCCAGCACCACATGCCGACGCCGCGGAAGATTGCCCTCGCCGGCCGAGCTCGCGCGGACCTCGTCATCACCACCGAAATCAGCGGCCCGGCGGTGAAGGACATCGAGCGCGTGGAGTGCACGCTCGCGCCGGCCATCCAGCAGACCGACGCCGGCAAGATGCAGATGGGCGAGACGGCGCTGGCGCAGAAGTGGGCGAAGACGCCGCAGCAGCTGCAGGCCGTGTTCGACACCGGGCGCCTCGACGCGCTCACCGACGACATGAGCAGCGAGCTAATGCTCATCCGCAACGAGAACGAGGCGCTGTCACGCGGCGAGCAGGTCGCGGTGATGGTGCACGATGACCACGTGCTGCACATCCGAGATCACCGCTCCGTCGGCGCCAGCATCACCGCCCGGCAGAACAAGGGCGTCGTCGACGCGCTCGCGGCGCACATGCAGGGCCACGTCGACGCGCTGAAGAACGCCGACCCCCACCTGCTCGAGCTGCTCGGACAGCCGTCCTTCGCCCAGCAGACGCAGGGCCCGCCGCCGCCCAGCGACGCCACCAAGCTCGGCATGGTCGACAAGGCGATGAAGCTCGGGGGCGCGCCCACGCCCGAGGCCGCGCAGAAGGTCTTCGACGAGGCGAAAATCGACGCCGCCACCGGCATCGTTCCTGCGGCGCCCGGGGCCTTCGGTCAGCCCGCGCCGACCGCCGCGCAGCGGGCCCCGGTGCCCGGTCAGCCCGCGCCGCAGCAGCAGGCGCAGGCCCAGGCGCCGAAGATGCCCGTCAACCCGGCGACGGGTCAGCCCGCTCAGCCTGCGGCTGGAGCTCCTCCGCCGGGTCTCGCCGTGAAGCCTTGACGGGCCGCCGCGACGTCGCCACAGTCGCGGCATGGACAAAGAGGACGCCTCCGTTGCTCGCTTCGTCGTCAAGCTCGCGCTCGGCATCGCCGCGCTCGTCCTGTTGATAGTTCTGGCGATCCAGCTCATCGCGCCGCAGCTGAAGGTCTACGAGCAGCGCCTCCACGGCGAAGCCGAGCTGGCCAAGGCCCAGTTCAGCAAGCAGGTGCTGGTGCAGGAGGCGATCGCCAAGCAGGAGGCGGCGAAGAGCCTGGCGCAGGCGGAGGTCGAGCGCGCGAAGGGCGTCGCCGAGGCCAACCGCATCATCGGCGACTCACTGCAGGGCAACGACGCCTACCTGCGCTACCTGTGGATTCAGCAGCTCGACAACGCGGGGCACGTCGTCTACGTGCCGACCGAGGCGGGCCTGCCCATCCTTGAAGCCGGGCACCGCGACCGGTAGGCTGCAGCTGCGGTGAACGGGCGGCGAGCGGTCAGCGCGGCCTTCCCAGGAGCAACCCACATGGCAGTGAGAGCGAAGATGCGATGCACGGGCGTCAACACGTCGGGCGCGATCTGCGCGAGCACCGACAAGGAGAACCCGTTCGGCAAGATGATCACCGTCACGCTGCAGCCGGTGTATGGCGGCGCGGACGACAAGGCGAACGCGGAGTGGTCCAAATGGACGCCGAGCGGCGAGCTGAAGCTCGCCATCACCAACCCGGCCGCCTACGAGCAGTTCGAGGTCGGCAAGGCGTACTACGTCGACCTCACGCCGGCTGAGTCGTGAAGCGGTAGCGCTTGCCCTCGACGGGCCAGCGCGCTTCCCAGAGTGCCGAGCGAAAGGGACCCTCCGCCCGTTTTATGAGGTGGAACCAGCCCCACCCTTTCGCTCGGCACCACTCCGCGACGGCAGCTCGAGCTGGGAGCGGGGAGAGGACTGCGCCGGAGAGACCTGCATTGCCGTTCTGCGCCATCGGGTACGGCTGCACGTGGGTCATATGTCGAGCTGGACGCGAAACTACGCACGGGGTGGACAGAATTCGGCGCCAGCGGTACGAATATGGCCGGCGAGCCGAAGCCACTCTGTTCTCTTGGGGAGACGAGGTCGCTGGGTTCAATTCCCGGCCCCGGGCACCATGCGTCCGGGTAGCTCAGTGTCAGAGCGCGTGTAGGAGCGGCACATCTTGTTCGCCAGTTGCCGCCGCGGTACGAAGTCCGTGGCGAGCCGCAGCGCTTCTGTTCTCTTGGTGTCGCGGGTTCGAATCCCGCTCCGGCATTGCAGGCGCCGGGTAGCTCAGCTGGAAGAGCATAAGACAAACCCGGAGGCGCGCTCCCTTGTTCGCCATGCCCCGCCCGGCTACAACCGCGGGCGGCGAGCCGACGCAGCTCTGTTCTCTCTCGCAAAGAGCCCGAAGACCGTTCGAGTCGGTCGATGCCTCGGTGGCAGGGTCCCGGAGCCGCACCACTTGTTCGCCGTGCCCGCCGCGCGCTACAACTGGCCGCGGCGAGCCGATGTGACTCCCTTACCCACTCACGGTGGGAACGCGGGTTCGAATCCCGCCCGGGTGCAAGCTGCGCCCGGTCGTCTAGTGGCCTAGGACACCATGGGATCACGCCTCTTGTTCGCCGTGCTCCTCTCGACGTACCCTCGGGGCGGCGAGCCGAAGAGGGATCGTTACCTCATGCACCAGTACGCGTGATGCCCCTGGTGGGCGCGGAACCTCAGAACTTGTTCGCCGGGCCCCGCCTCGCGTAGAACCAGCGGTGGCGAGCCGATCTGGGTTGGGTTCTCCTGCTAAGAGACACCCCCAGCCCTTCATCTCTTGTTCGCCGTTGTCAGTTCCTCCCCGCAGCGAGAGACGGAGAGCCCCATGGACTACGCGAAGCACACCTCCACGAAGGTCACCCCGCAGTCTGAGCCCATCCCGGGCAGCCCCCAGGTGCAGAACAGCGCCGGCGGCTACAGCTTCGCCGTCGACGACTGGCAGAAGCTCGACCGCTTCCTGGTGCTCGGCACCGAGGGCGGCAGCTACTACGCCAACGAGCGCGAGCTCACCCGCGCGAACGCCGCCGCCGTCGAGCGGCTGCTCAAGGAGAACGGGCCCCGCGTCGTCGCGCGCATCGCCGAAATCTCCTGCCAGGGCCGCGCGCCCAAGAATGACCCCGCCATCTTCGCGCTCGCGCTCGCGCTCAAGACGGGAGACGAGAAGACCCGCCGAGCTGCGCGCGCCGCGGTGCCGCAGGTCTGCCGCATCGGCACGCACATCTTCCAGCTCGCGCAGGCGGTGAAGCACCTCGGCGGCTGGGGCCGCGCCACCAAGGGCGCCTTCGCTGACTGGTACCTCCAGCAGGACGGCGAGCGGCTCGCCATGAACCTCGTGAAGTACCAGCAGCGCGGTGGCTGGTCGCACCGCGACCTGCTCCGCAAGGCGCACGTCCACCCGAAGACGCCCGAGCAGTCGGCACTCTTCCGGTGGGTGGTCGGCAAGCCCGACGGCGAGATCAGCACCAAGAACGGAAGTCTCGAGGACTCTCTCGGCATCGTCCGCGCCTTCGAGGCGGCGAAGACGCTGGGCGTCAAGGAGCCGTCGCGCGATGGCGTGGCGGTGATGACCAACCTCATCGGCACCGCCAATCTGCCCCGCGAGTGCGTGCCGACCCAGTACCTCAACGAGCCGATGATCTGGGACGCGCTGCTGCGCGCCGGCAAGCACGGCATGCCGCTCACCGCCATGGTGCGCAACCTCGGCAAGATGAGCGCGATCGGCCTGCTCAAGCCGCTGTCCGACGCGACCGCGTTCGTCTGCGCCAAGCTCGGCGACCGCGAGGCGCTGAAGGCCGCGCGCGTGCACCCGGTGCAGCTGCTGCTCGCGCTGGCGACCTACCGCCAGGGGCACGGCGACAAGGGCAAGCTCACCTGGGAGGTGTCGACGGAGATCTGCGCCGCGCTCGACGCCGCCTTCTACAGGGCGTTCGACCTCGTCGAGCCGACCGGCAGGCGTCACCTGCTGGCGCTCGACGTCTCCGGTTCGATGGGCCAGGGCAACGTCGCCGGCACCTCGCTCACCCCGCGCGAGGCCTCGGCCGCGATGGCGCTCGTCACCGCAAAGACGGAGCAGCGCTGCCACGTGGTGGGCTTCACGGCGGCCGGACACCGGCGCGGCATCTACGGTGGCGCGTGGGGTGGCGGCGGCGCGGAGCTGACGCCCATTCCCGACGTCAACGCGCGCGCGAGCCTCACCGATGCGGTGCGGGCGGTGTCGAGCCTGCCGTTCGGCGGGACCGACTGCTCGCTTCCGATGATCTACGCCGAGCAGAACAAGCTCGAGGTGGACGCCTTCGTCGTCTACACCGACAGCGAGACCTGGGCGGGCCCCATCCACCCCGTGCAGGCGCTGCGCTCGTACCGGCAGAAGTCCGGCATCAACGCCAAGCTCATCGTCGTCGGCATGGTCGCGAACGAGTTCACCATCGCCGACCCGAGCGACGCCGGCATGCTCGACGTGGTGGGCTTCGACACGAACTGCCCGGCGCTGATGGCCGACTTCGTGCGAGGCTGAGCGCCGCATGAGCGTCATCGTCAAAGACAAGGGACTCGTCCACCTCGACATGACCGACGAGGTTCGCGCGGTGGACGAGTTCCTCAACGACTCAACACCGGAGCGTAAGGTGGCGGTGGTGGCGTGGTACCTGAGAATGATGGAGCGGCTGGAGCCCGAGGTCGTGCGCGGACTGCTCGACGGAGCTCGACAGCTGAACGCCAAGCTTCAGCAGCAAATCCTGCCGACGTGATGCTCCCGCACTGGTTCCACCACGAGAGTGGGCGCCCGCGTCTCTTCGAGCTGCAGCGCGACTGGGCGCTCGACCAGGGCGACGACGCGCTGGTGGCCACGGTCGAACGGCGCCGCGAGCTATGGCACCGACCGCCCGAGGAGTGGGAGTACCAGCGCAACCCTTCGGCGTGGTCCCGGCTGCAGCTCCAGAGCCTGGGCCGCAGCGAGCGGTGGGCGATGGCGGACCACGTCCGCCAGGACGTGGAGGCCAACAAGCCCTACCGGCACGGCTACGTGTGCAGCACCGACGGCGACGAGTTCGGCCGGGAGAGCATGCCCACCGCCTTCGTGCTGGTGATTCACTCGATGCTCTCGGAGGGTCTGGAGCCCGAGCAGTGCCCCGACGTGATGGAGTATGCATTCAAGGCCCTCGACCGGCTGCCTCTCGAGCGTCGGACCGTGGGGCAGCTCACCGCGCTGATCTCCAGGTACATCGAGAGCCCCACCGCCCCGGCGCACGAGAGGCGGGCAGCGATGGAGCGCGAAGCCATCGAACGGCACCGCCGTCAGCGGCTGACCTGGGAGAACGGCTTCACATACCTGGGCCGACCGCGGTAGGGTTGTCGGCGTAGCAGCAGCAGGCCTGCGTTTACGGCGTCCCCCTTCTTCCTCGGAGACCCCGCTCGATGCCCCCTGCCGCCGCGCCCGCCGCCCCTGCAGTCGCCGTCACCCCCGCCGTAGCCCCCGCCGCTCCCGTCAACGGAGCGAAGCCCGCCGCACCTCCCGCCGCCGCGCCAGCTGCGGCGCCGGAGCAGCTCTTCGAGGTGAAAATCGACGGGCAGGTGAAGAAGTTCACCCGCGCCGAGGCCGAGAAGCTGCTGTCCAAGGCCGGCTACGCCGACAAGGTCATCCAGCAGAGCAAGGAGGCCATCCGCGCGGCGAAGGAGAAGGAGGCCCAGCTCGCGCAGTCGGCGGAAGAGCGCAAGCGCACAGCGAAGGAGCGCACCGACGACTTCCTGCGCGAGCACGGCATCGACCCCGAGGAGTACGCGCGCAACAAGCTCGAAAAGAAGGTCGCCGAGGGCAAGATGACGCCCGAGGAGAAGCGCCGGCTCGAGGCGGAGGAGAAGGCCGCGAAGCTCCAGGAGGAGCTCGACAAGGTCGCGAAGGACCGCGAGGCCGAGACGGTCAAGGCGCGCACGACCCAGATTCAGCGGCACATCGAGACGACGCTGGCGGCTGCTGCGAAGCGGGCTGGCATCGAGCCGGGCGACACCAGCTTCACCGCCATCCACCTCGCGCTGAAAGAGGCGTGGGACCTCGGGCTGCTTCCCGAGGACGGGATGATCGCTCCCCATCAGGCGGACGTCATCGTCGACGAGGCCAAGGCGAACATGGACACCCAGTTCACCCGGCTCGAGCAGGCCGTGCTGAGCGGGCTCACGGGCGAGCCGCTGCTCAAGCGCGTCGGCGACAAGGTCGCCCTGGCGGTGTCGCAGGCGCTGGTGGCTCGCGTCCGCGGCAGCGGTTCGGCGGCGGCCCCCGCTCCCGGTGCACCCCAGCTGCTGGCCCCTCCTCCGGCGCCCGAGGTCGCGCCCACCGGCGGGTACCTGACCGAGGCCGAGCTCGACGCCAAGCTGCGTAAGATGGGGGCCGGTCGGTGAGCGCTGAGAAGAGGCCGAAGGAGCCGCCACCCAAAGAGCGCAAGCCGCGGCTCTCCGACAGCGTACTGGCGTGCAACGTGAAGCTCGCCGGCATCGCACGCACCACCAACGGCTTCTGTGTCGCCGAGGTCGAGGTGGCGCCGGACGGCAAGGTGGTCAATGTCACGCTCGAGCCGAGCGAGCGCTATCCGCAGTTCGTGGCGGCGCGCGCCAAGCAGCGGCAGCTCAAGCTGGCCCTGGAGGCGCAGCGCAACGCCGGCGCGCCCAAGTCGGCGCTGGGGATGCAGAAGCTCACCACCGCGGGCCGCAACTGGGGCTCGTACTGATGGCGTGGCGCGTCCACATCGAAGACGAGGCCCAGCGTCACCCCGACTTCATCGCGATGGTGCGGGGCGGCGGCGAGAAGAGCCGCGCGCTGCTGTACGCGGTGCGACGCATGAAGGACGACGCGGCCGACGACGTACAGCGCGAGCTGGACGCAGACTGCGACCCGGTCGCGCTGCAGCGCCGCACTGCACGCCTCTCGCTGCTGATCGCCTTTCTGACCAACGAGTCGCCGGACTTCCCCATGATGACGGACGAAGAGCGCGCGGCTGTGGGCCTGGAGCCTCGGCGATGATTCACCTCACATCGCCAGACCTTGCGCTGTGCATCGTCATCGTGGCGGCGTTGGGCTACCGAGCCTTCCGCGCATACCTCGACCTGCGCGAGCGCGAGCGACTCTCCGCCACAGCAGAGGCGAAAATCGACGAGCGCTTCCGCGGCATCGAGCGCCAGCTGAACGAGCACAAGAACTCCCTGGCCAACCTGCCGCGGCGGTGACCCATGCTGAAGGCGGCTGCGTCGTACGTGCGCGCGCCCACCGTTGGAGACAGGGCCGCCCTTCGGCTGCGCCTGCTGCGCCTCGGCTCGACGAAGACGCAGCTGCAGACCGAGGGTCTGGCCGGGCTGGACGTCGCGCAGCTCGAGACGCTGGCTCGCGGCGGCATTGAGGGTATCGGAGTCATCCCCGACCCCGCCCGACAGCTGGCCGCCCAGCGCGAGCTCTGGCGGCGCGGTCGGCTGCGCTGGAAGCTGGAGCGCGACAAGAACCAGCTCGGGCTCTACGACGCCATCCGGGGGTACGCCGGCAAGCGCTTCACCGTCGAGGGCGCGCGCAAGCTGGGAAAAACGTACCTCTTCGGCGTCATCGCGCTGGAGACGGCGCTGCAGAACCCGGGCAAGCAGATCAACTGGAGCGCCGGCACCAAAATCGCGTGCGAGCTGATTCTCAAGCCCATCCTGGAGGAGATCACCGCCGACGCCCCGGACGACATCGGCGGCAAGTACGACGAGAGCGACTCTCGGTGGAAGCTGCCCAACGGCGCCTACATCCAAATCGTGAGCGCGGAGACCAAGAAGCTGTGTGAGCGAGGCCGCGGCCCGTCGTCCATCCTCAACATCGTCGACGAGGCGGGCTTCATCGACCTTCTCGATTACCTGCTGGACAGCATCTTCTCGCCACAGATGCGCCGTGTGCGTCGGGTGCCCGGCAGCTTCGTGGCGATGACGTTGCTGTGCAGCACCACGCCCTACGTCCCCACCCACCCCTTCTGTGCCACCGCCGACGTGTGCGCGAGGCAGGGTGGCTACGCCAAGCGGACCATCTACGACTCGGGCTTCGAGACGAAGGAGGAAATCGAGCAGTACATCGCCGACGAGGCGGCCACCAAGGGCATGTCGGTGGAGCCGTTCAAGAAGACCTCCACCTTCCGGCGCGAGTTCATGTCCGAGCGCGTGGTGGACGAGGAGAAGGTGGTCTTCCCCGAGTTCACCGAGGCGCGCGACCGCGTCGAGCGGCCGCTGGTGCAGGACTGGCCGCGCCCCGTCGGTTTCGAGCAGTACATCTTCAAGCGCACCGCGGTCGACCCGGGCGGCATGAGGGACCCGACCGGCATCCTCTCCGGGTACGTCGACTTCACCGCGGCGCGCATCGTCATCGAGGGTGAGCGGCTGCTGCCCCGCCCCAACACCAAGGCCATCGCCGAGGCCGTCGCCGAGCTCGAGACGGAGCTCTGGGGCCCGCCGCCGGATCCAGGTCCCGGGCAGCCTCTGCCGGATCGCGATCGAATGAGCCGCCGGGTGGACGACCCCACCGGCCGCGTCAGCCTGGACCTGTGGGAGATTCACCGGCTGCGCTGCGAGCCGGCCGTCAAGAACGACCGCAATGCCTCCATCGGGCTCATCCGCACCTACCTTCGCACCGGCGTGCTCGTCATCCACCCGCGCTGCGTCGAACTGCTCGAGCAGCTGCACACCGCGCTCAACAACAAGACGCGCACCGACTTCGAGCGCAACGCCAAGGGCCACTGCGACCTGGCGGCGGCGCTGATGTACTTCGTGCGGGACCTGAACCTCACCACCAACCCCTTCCCGGCGGACTTCGACAAGCTCACCGGGCGGGCGATGCCGGACAACCACCCCATCATGCAGCGTCGCGAGGAGATGGGCGTGGGGCGGCAGAAGCAGGGCATCGTCGGGGCGCTGCTCTCCGGCAACAAGTTCGTGGCGGGCCAGTTGAAGCGCCCGCGGTGAACTTGCTACCTTGGAGTGGCCGCGAGACGGTCGGACCACCCCGAGAGGGACGCCCGCCCCACCGAAGCGGGAGAGCAGCGACTTCCCCGGAGGTGACGTGGCAGATATCAAGCCCCCAGCGCTCCCCTTCTTCGACGACGGGGAGAGCGTCGAGCGCGCGGCGCAGCAGCTGCTCGACCACGCCTCGCAGCTCAAGTTCGTTCGCCGCCAGAACGCCCAGCTGGCCGCGCGACAGGAAGCCATCTACGCCGAGGTCGGGCACCTGCGGAACGACGTGCACCGCATCGCCAACGGGCAGACGGTCTGCACCAGCCTGATGGACCTCCTCAACCGGCGCCTCAAGAAGCTGATGGACAAGCAGGGCGTCGAAGACGTGCCGGACCTCGATGGCGTGCTGGAGAAACTCTAGATGCCCATCTTCAAGAGCCCAGAGCCGCAGTACGACGAGAAGCGCGTGCTGGCTGAGCTCGACGAACAGCCCACCGGAGAGATGGATCTGCGCAAGGTGGCGCGCGCGCTGAAGGCACAGCACCGGGCCTTCACCAAGACGAAGAAGCGCAGCGACCTCTACAAGCTCGGCGCCGTCCTCGCCGGAGTGCTCGGCATCGGCGGCGGCGGCGTCGGCACCTCGCGCGCGCACGACAAGGTCGACGTGCTCAAGAACGACATCAAGCACCTGCAGGAGGACCTCGCCGCGGCGAAGGCGGAGGAGGAGCGCCTGCGCGGCAAACTCGAGGACGAGCAGCTCGAACTCGCCGTGTGCTGCGACAGGAGGAAGTGATGGGCCGCGTCCACCACGCCGAACGGTGCCCCAGTAACCCGCTGCTGATCTCCTGGGTCAGCTGGTGGGACGTCCACGGAGAGTTCGACATCGTCATCGTCGCCGGCGACCGCACCGACGCGGAGCAGCTCGTCGACTGGGCGAAGGGGCGCAAGCGGCTCGCCGATGGCTCCTGGGTCGTGGTCGACTCGTCGGCCGTCGTCACGAACGCGCTCGGCGCCAAGCTCTCCGCGCACGGCCACAGGTCCGCCATCGACATGCACCCGGTGCGCGAGCTCAACATCTATGGCGGCGTCGCCTCCATCTACCTGGGCGACGTGAAGCGGGAGGCGCCAGAGGTCTTTGCCGAGGGCCTGCGACGGTGGCGCATCATCATCGACAGCGCCAAGCGCATGGGACTCGCCAGCGGTGAGGACTTCCACGGGCTGTGCGACCGGCCCCACCTGCATGACCCCGCCTGGGAGACGAACCCGCTTGGCCCAGGCGTGGCTGCCTGAAGTAGGCTCGACAGCATGCTCGATGTCCTGACCAACCCCAGCGTCCGCCGCTTCGTCGTCTTCTTGCTCACGTTCCTCACGGCCCTGCTGCACCGGAAGGTCGGGCTCGACCTCGACCCGAACGACCTGCTCGCCGTCATCACTGTGGGACTCGGGTACATCGGCCAGAGCGCCGTCAGGGAGGCCGTCGTCGCCCACGCCGACGCCAAGACGGACATCGCCCAGGCGTTGGCCGGGAAGTCCGCGGTCCCTCCCTCGCCAGCGCAGTAGACGCGCCGCTGCGCGCTGGCCTCGACAAGGCTGCCCAACTCGAGCCGGGCCACGGCTTCGCCGACTTCACCGCCGGCGTGCGTGGGGCTCCGACGTCGCTGGAGGCGTTCGCGCGCGGGGAGCTGGGGATGAAGCTGGCGCCCTCGGCCGAGGCGTTCGCGTTCGGAGAGGCGCAGCTGGGACAGCTGGGGCCCGCGTTTCAAGCCGGGCTAGGGGCGCGTGTCAGATTCTGAGGTCTACCACGAAGGGGCAGGTCAACCGCTCAGGTGAACAGGTCGCGAGCGAAGCCCCGCACACACGACAGGAACACCGCGACGTGAAGACAGCCGCCGCGGGGGCTGGAACTGGGGAGCAGGCGGACGACCGGCCTTCCCCCATGCCCGATCAGTCCTTCTCGAAGAGCGCCTCGGCCTTCGTCGAGGCCTCGACCGCCTTCTCGAGTTCGGACAGGCTGAGACCGTAGGCCCGCGCCACGGTCTTCGCGCCGGCGGAGTACTCGCCGTCGCCGTCGAGGACGACGAACGGCGCCACAGCGAGTTCGACAACCAGGCTTCGGAGCTGCGTGGCACCCACCTTCGCCAGCTTGCTCGGCGCCACGCCGCGCCGGTCGAAGACCTCTCGAATCGCCTCTGCGCTGCTGTCGGACTCCGCGGTCGCGAGCGCCATGGTCCGAAGGTCCGTCTCGTCGAGGTGGTGCTTGCGCTCGATGAGGCCGGCGACACGGGACAGCAGGAGCTTCACGACGAGGCGCCGCTGTGCGACCTCCGCACCGTGCTCGCGCGCCTCGCGCTGCCGCTTCGAGACGCCCTGTTTCGCTTTCGCCAAGTAGCGATCCTGGATGAGCTTCTTCACCGCGCGCACCGCCGGTTGTTCGCCGTGGCGCGCGAGCTTGAGGGCGTCGGCCAGGGCGGCGCTCTGTAGGCGTTCCCCGTCGACGCGGGCGATCTGCACCGCCGACTGCACGCCTATCTTCCCCAGGATGACGGCCTTCCGCGTCGGCTCGAGCAGGCGATCGTGGATGGTGAGCGCGTCATAGACGGTGGTGCGCGGCAGCTTCACGCGCTCGGCGATTTGGTCCCCTGTGAGCGAGAACTCGTCGCGCATCTTCCCGAAGGACGTGGCGAGTTCGATGGGGTTGAAGCTCTCGCGCTTGGCGTTCTCGGCGACGGTGACGACGAACGCCTGCTGGCGGGTGTACTCGCGGAGAATGGCCTCCGTCTTCTTCCGGCCGAGATGCTTGAGCGCGCGGCTGCGACGGGCGCCGGCGACGATCCAGTAGCCGCCCTCCTCCCGCTTGCGGATGATGATGGGCTCGATGAGGCCCTGCTCGTCGATGGCCTGGGCGAGCTCGGGGATGTTCCCAAAGTCCTGCCGCGTGTTGTCCGGCGACTCGTGCAGCTCTGACAGCGAGACGGTGATCAGCTGGTCGGCCATGTCGTTCTCCCGGCGGCGGATGTAGCCGCCGGCTGAACAACTTTCTACTTGGATAAAGGCACCGAGACGCGCGAGGCTAGCCGGCCATGGTCCCTCGCATCATCGTCTACGTGCTCATGGGCGTCGCCTGGGCTGTCGGCTTCTTCGTCGGCGGCAGTCACGAATGGGGGTGGCGAGCCGCCTGTCTCTTGGGGCTGTCCGAGTTCGCCATCGACGTGTGGAAGCGCGGCGGCTGGGACTGACTACTCGCGCGTCTCCGACGGGCACCGCAGCTGGAGATAGCCGTCGCCGTACACCGCGATCGCCGGCATGCGCCCGTTGAGACACGACAGCCGCCACCCATCGGACCGACTATCGAAGGCCACGCCGGTCGGGTACCAGTCGTGCCCGGCGCGCGGTGACGTCTCGCCGTTCACCGAGAGGTACGGTTTCACCGGGCCGCCCGCCTCGATGCCCGACGGCAGCGGTTCAGGCACGTCGATAGCTTCGGGTGCACCACCACAGGCCAACAGCAACATGACGATCAGCTTCATGATCTACTCCTCCTTCTTCACCAAGTGGCCGTGCTCCACCATCAGAGCCCGGTACTTCTCTCCGTCGCCGCCTGCCTCGAGCCACAGCGCGTGCGGCGTCTTCCCGGCGGCGAGGGCCTGCCGGGACTTCTCCTCGGCCTTGCCGAGCGCGCTCAGCGGCACGAGCGAGAGGAACACCTCGCACGTCGCACGCGCCCACGCGCGGAACGCCGCGCGGCGCTGCGCCCTCGTCTCATGCCCGATGCTGCTGGGCCGCGCCTGCAGCCAGCGCTTCCATGCCGGGTCGAAGCACCGCGGACAGAAGTCGAGGCCCTTCCGTGGCGATACCGAACACGCGCTGCAGAGCGCTTTGTCGCAGCCGTCGCACTCTAGCTGTGCGTCCGGCGCGGCGCAGGTGGCGCAGCGCACGCGGCGCCGACGGCCGCACGCGATGACGTACCCTCCGCCAGGGAGCGGTCCTCGGAAGATGTTGTCCATCAGATCACCTCGGTCGTCCTGAGGGCGCGCACGGCGTCGGCCAGCGCCGTCTGTGTCGGGCGTCCGTCTTCGTCGCCAGGGTGCTCGGCCACGACTCGCGCCGCCTCCTCCAGCGCCTCTGCTCGCGTCTTCTCCATCAGCCTCTCGAGGTTGCGCGCGTTGAACTCCAGCAGGGCCTTCGTCTTCGGCTCCGACTTGAAGCGCTCGACGACGGCTCGGTTGTGCTCCCCCAGCGCCTGGGAGAAGTCGAACGGCACATTCGTGTACTGCGCCCCCGGCTTCAGCAGCGCAATCAGACGCGCCCGCTCCTCGTCTTTCGCTGCTTGCCTCACGCCCTCCAGCCACTCCGCTACGCCAGCGTCTGGGGCGGCGAGATAGCAGTCGCATTCTTCGTTCGCGTCGCCCGGGTGGGACCTCAGGCCTTTGGAGTAGTCCTCCAGTGCCTGCTCTCGCCCGCATCGAGGGCCATGCTCGCAGTGCTCCCTAAGCATCGCCGACCGCGCCAGCGCCGCCTCGCGCTCAGTGCATGCGATTCGCGCCTCCTCGTCGGCGATGTTTTCCCGTTCGCTCGTGTACGCCGCGCGGAAGTCCTCGTAACGCGCACGGGCTTCGTCGCGCTCCCGCTGGGCTTCGGCGAGGGCGGCCTTGAGGGCGTCCCGCTCCGCCTCGAAGCGCCGGTAGCCCTGCTCGCGCGCGTCGGCTGCGACCTTGGCGATTTCGGACGGGCTCATGAACGCACCGACCCGTCGACGATGACCACGGTCGCCGGTCCCTCTTCGCCGACCGCCTCGAGCCAAATCTGAATCTCCCGCTCGCGGGCGAGCTCGGCGAGGAGCTTCAGCCCGTTCTTGTCGAGTCGCGAACCATCGCGGACCGTCATCACGCGGAGCTTGGGCTTGCGCGCCGCGCCCACGGCGACGCTGACGCGCAGCTGCTCGGCCTGAGACGCCTGCTCGAATGGAAGCCCCTTGTAGAGCACCCCGTCGACGCCGAAACCGAGGCCCTCGATGGGGAACTTCGCGCCGCTCACCAGCGCGTTCTTCTCGGCGTCAATCTGCTCGAGCGCCGCCGTCTTGGCGGCGGTGTCGTCCGACAGCCGTTTGACCTCGGCGACCAGTCGCTCGCGCTCCTCCCACCGCGTATTCGCCGCCGCCACGTCGCCGGCGCGCTTAATCTCCGCGTCGACCGCCGCGAGCCGCTCCGAGGCGCCCATCGCCTTCTCCTCGGCGTCGTCGACGGCGTTGTCCGAGTCGCTGGCCTGCTTTCGCGCACCGTCCAGGCGCGCCTTGGCAGCCGCCAGCGCCGCCTCCGCCGCCTTCACGTGCTCCTCGCAGTCGCGCACGCGCCGAAGGGCGGCGTCCCGCTCTGACCGCGACTGCGTCTGCCACTGCAGGGCGTTGGTGAGCTCGCCGCGCTCCTTGAGCAGCGCCGCGGTGTCGACCCTCGGGAGCGGCCGGTCGGCAGGCATGGCCCTGAGCCGCACCTCCGCGGCGCCCAGGTCGCGGTTCACCAGCGTGCGCGCCTCGAAGACCTTCTGTCGCTGCGCGTCGAGGAGCCCCGTGTCCACGCCCACGAGCTTCTTCAGCAGCTCGAGCTGCTCCCTGGGCTTCAGCGCGACGAACTCCAGCGCGTCGAAGGCGAGCTCGTCGTAGAGCTTGTCGAGCACCGCCTGGGGCGACTTGAGCTTCGTGCCATCCTTCGAGCGCACCTCCACCTCGGTGGTGGTCGACTCGGCGCCACCCACCCAGCGGCGGACGACGCTCAGTTCGTCCGTCTCGACCTCGACGCACGCCTGACGCTCGCCGTCGCGGATGACCCGCGGCGGGTGCGACGACTTGCCGGCGAAGGCGTACTTGATGGCGTCGAGAATCGACGACTTCCCCTGCCCGTTCTCGCCTCGGACGATGACCAGCGGCTCGTCCTTCGACGGGTCAATCTCCACCCGGCGCAGACGCTTCACGTTCTCCGCCATCAGCTTGGTGATCTTCATGACCACTCCCTCTCGGCCGCCTCATAGGTGTGCTTCATGCCCGCCGCCGTGTCGACGAGGAACAGCAGCCGGCGGTGGATCGCGCAGTTCTGCTCATCACAAACGGCGCGGTGCATGTTGAGGGCCTGGATCAGGCGACCCGCGGCGTCGGCCACCGCCTCCTTCTCAACACGGATCGCTGCGAGTCTCTCTGCGTGCGTCATCATTTCGTCGTTCTCCCGTGCTGCGTGGTTGGACTCCAAGATAGGTGCCCCGAAACTGTCTCTCCTCCGCTCGGGGCCACACGGTTGAACGTCCCCTGGTCGCTGCCCGTTGCCGCCGGAGGGGGTGGCGGTAGGGTCCTCGCCGGGGACCGGAGAATCCGTTCAGTCGACGTCGAGGTCCGAACCGGGCTCGGGCGGCTCGGCCAGCAGCGCCGCCTCGCGCTTCTTCTGCTCCGCCTTGATCTGCTCGATGCAGGCGCGCACCTTCGCGGCCTTATCGGGCGTGAGGCTGCCAATCTTGGACTCGCCCAGGACGCTGTTCTCGAGCAGCTCGGGGCCCTCGAGCGAGGCGATCGGCTTCCCCTTCTTCGGACCGAAGACCATGAGCGGCCCCTGGTCGACCGGCGCGGGCCCGGCCTTGTCGGCGCGATCCATCGTGTTCACGCTGACGGCGCCTGCCGCGCGCTTCGCGTGTTGCTGGAGCTTCTCGAAGCACTCGGCGAAGTAGACCATGTCCTCGGAGAGCCGCTTCACGTCGTAGATGATCTGCGCGGCGCCGAGCTTCTCGGTCAACGACTTGACCTCCTCGGCGGTGGGTTTGGCGTTGGCGAACGATTCGAGAACCGCCTCGCGCCGCTCGTCGCTGCCGGCGGGCGCCTCGGTCTTGGCGGTCTCCTTCGGTTTCTCCACCACGACGTCGACGGTGCGCTGGCCTGGAGGCACGTCCTTCAGCTTCGACTGCGCGGCGGCCGTCGCCTTCATGCGGTCGGCGAGCTTGTCGGTGGTGTCGCGGTTCGCTTGCGCGGCCTGCTCGGGCGCCTGCTGATCAGCCTCGTCGCGCAGCTCCTCGCGCACGAAAATGCCGTCGAACTTGTTCGGGTACGCCCGGCGCAGGGCGGCCGCTCGCGCGCACTTGACGATCATCGTCGCCGGTGACGTCGACCACTTCGGGTTCCGGCTGTCGAAGTACTCATCGATCCGAACGTACTCGACGGGCGTCTTGCGGCCTTCACGGTAGGCGATGGCCCAGGCACCGAGGAGCTTCCCGCGGTCACCGGCGGGGTTGTACTGGTGGCTCACCTCTCCGGTGCTCGGGTCGATGACGATCTTGTCCTTCTCGTAGACCGCCGCCGCCCGGATGCCGCGGTAGTCGGCGAAGTCGTCGGCCCGACCCTCCATGCCCTGCTCGCCGGGCGTGAACTGGAAGACGTCGACCCACTCCGGGCGGTCCTTGTTGCCGATGTTCTGCCGGCGCTTCACGCAGAAGGCCTCGCTGAGCAGCGGGTTCATGCCGCTGGCCTGACACTTGAGGATGAAGAGCTTGAACTCGGCGTCGGGGATGCCCGCCGGGCAGACGGTCTTCTTGATGACCTCGAGATCTTCCTTCGTCCACTTCAGCGGGTTGAAGAGGTCGAGTCGCGCCTCCTCAATCGGCACCACCTTCGCGAGCGCCGACCGCGTGCCGACGACCTCCGCCTCGACGTCGCTGGTCGCCTCCTTCGTCTTCTCCTGTCCCATGTGCTTCTCCTTGCTGTGTTTGGTGCTGCGGTTGGACTTCATGTGCCTTCCTCCAGTGCATCGAGCGCGAGCGAGAGCCGGGCGAGCTCGAGGTCCGCCTCGCCGCCCTTCGCCGGGTAGAAGCGCAGCGAGCGGTGTCCGGGCTTGACCCTCGTCGCGTCGGGGATGATTCCCTTCAGCCGCTCGACGAGGTTCGCCCTGTTCTCGTCGGAGATCTGCTCGCCCGTCGCCTTCAGCGTGTCGAAGGCGTTCAAGCAAAGGCCCGCGAGCGCCAGGGCGTTCTGGGCCGCGCTCTGCCAGTCGACCTCCGAGCCGTCGCGCGAACGCGTCCAGCTCAGCTTGCCGAGGCTCGCGCTCGTCAGGCCGGCGGCGTCTCCGATGATGTTCTTGAGCGCCTGCCCCTCGCGCTTCTTCAGCAGCTCGGCGCGTCGTGCCACCTCGCGGAACTTGGCGAAGCGCAGCATCAGCGCCTCATCGTCTGCGCTCGCGACGACGGCCGCGCGGGTGTCGCGCGGGAAGACCGCGGCCTGGAGCTCGTCGTACGCCTCGGTGCCATCGGGCGGGGGCGGCTTCTTCGTGACGACGTGGTCGCGCCAGAAGCGCTCGGCGGCCTCGTACATCCACTCGAAGAGGTCCTCGTTCCAGGTGACGGTGAAGGTCTCGATGCGCCGCCCCCACTCGCCCATGAACAGCACCGGGAGGTCGACGACGCGCAGCCCCGTCACGCCCATCTGCCAGATGCACTGAAGCGCCTTCTCCTCTGGCACGACGCCAGAGCCGGCCACGCCGTAGTCGCGCCTGTACCGGTTGCCAGTCGACTTGGCTTCGACGAGCCGGTCGGCGTCCTGCAGGCCGTCGACCGTGGTGATCATCTCGAGAGGAGCCCGAGGCGGGCCGAAGTTGAAGCGAGCGCGGTCCGGCGTCGCGACCGCGAGCGACTTCGTGGGATGACGCAGCGTCGCGACTCGGGCGAGGTGTGTGCCGGTGCGGCGAGCGTAGATGCGACAGACGGGGTCCTCGTATTCGACGCCGAGTTCGATGAGGTCGTTCTGGTCCCCGTCGGTGATGAGGTCGGCGGTCGGGTCCATCTTGGACCGCCACAGGTCGCTCAGCCTTCCTGGGCCGACGCCGACGAGGGTGGGTGCTTCCGATGCGCCGAAGGCCTCGGCGCGCATGCGCTTCTGCTCGTCTGTCAGTGCCACCGCCAGCTCCTTCTGGGTGCAGTCCGAACGTTCGGATCCGTTCTGCAGCCTTAAGCGGCATATTGCAGACGTTGTATTTTAAAGTCAACCGGAGGTAGCCTCCCGCCCATGAACACAACCGCGGTAAGACGGCGCCGGCCTCAAACACGGGAGAACGGCGTGCTGCTGGATGACGGAGCTGGGAAGAGAGAACCTCGCGTGGCGCTGCCGGTGCGCGTGCCGAAATCGCTGGTCGACTACATCCGCAAGCGAGCCGGGGACAGGCGTGGTCAGGTAACTCGCGTCATCGAGGATGCCGTCATGCTCCATCGAGCGCTTTTCGAGAAGATGGCGCCGCACAAGCTGCGGCTTCAGCAGCTGGCCCTAGACCTCAAGCTCGACTGGGAGACGCAGGAGTCGGAGGTCTACGCGCGGGCCATGATCATGGGGCTCGAGCAGCACGAGAAGCACCGGAAGTAGCCGTTCGCAGACAAAGGGAGGGCATTGGCGTTTGGAGCTGACTTTCCAGCTTCAGGAGGTCTTGCCCTTTTGCTACCAACTGGTAACAGGCGCCCCCCTCAATGAGGCGCCGGCGGCGGCGGAGTACGAGCGAGTACCGACTCCGACTGACGGAGGAGGACCGGCGCCAGCTCGCGCTCGACCTCGCTGGGCTCCTGCCTCAGGCGCCCGAACCGCCACGCCGGACCTTCGGCGAGGTGGGCGCCGACTGGCTCGCACGTCTCGTGCGCGTGCGCCCCGACAACGAGGAGCGCCACTGCTGGCAGCTGTGGCCCCTGTGGCAGCTGAGAGACCCGGGCGTCGTCGAGCGCGACGATGACTTGACGAAGGCGGGCATCGAGGCGTGCCTCAAGGCGCTCGACGTCGACCACGGCGGCACCCTGGGCCCGTCATCGCTCAACAAGCTGCTCAGCACCGGGAAGCTCGTCGTCGACGACGCCATCGCCAACCGACGGTGGCACAGCGCGAACCCGTTCGACTTCGTGACCCGGCGGCGCGTGCCCCGGCAGCCCTGGCCGCGCATCACCGCCGACGAGCTCGGGCGCGTCCTGGCCTGTCTGCGCCCGGACCGGATGCGCGAGTGCATCTGGCAGATACACGCCGGCACCAGGCCCGGCGAACTGAAGGCGCTGCGCAAGAGCGACGTCGACCTCGAGCGCGGCTTCGTGACGGTCCACCGCAGCAACGCGCGGAACCAGACGAAGACGGGCAGGACGCGCGAGGTTCCCATTCCCCGGGGCGCGCGCGACGCGCTGATCGAGGCGATGCGCCTGTCGCCGAGCGAGCTCGTGTTCCCCCGTCCCGACGGCCGGCGGCAACGCGAGGACGTGAAGCTGTCGAAGGTCCTGCGCAGCGCGTTCAAGCGCGCGGGCGTGGTGACGGGCTACCGGTTCATGTGCCGGCGCAAGGGCTGCGGCTACCGCGACGAGCAGCTGCTGAGCGACGCGACCCGCAGGTGCCCGCGGTGCGATTTCAAGCTCTGGTGCGAGGGGATGCCGAAGCACTTCACGTGGTACCAGCTGCGGCACGCTGCAGCGACGCTCCTCCGGGAACGCGGCGCCGACGCCCACGCGGTGAAGAGCGCCCTCGGGTGGGCCCAGCGCGACGTCGGCGACGACGTGTACACGCACCTCAGCGACGAGCGGTTCAAGGCGGAGATGGACAAGCTGGTCATCGCGCCGACCCCGCCGCATCACAGTCAAGATCGATAGCGTGGCATGCGACGTTTTCGCCGTCGCGGGCGGTACTGCTGCCCGCGCCGTCGCGTTGGTCTTGGTCTTCTTTTGACTCCCGTAACCAGCACGTCTCGGCTCTCGAGGGAGCCTACGAACGGGGCGCCGGCGGCTGGCGGGGCGTGTCGCTCCTGCACACCAAGAGACCACCGCCGAAGTCCGCGCGCGTAGGGTTGCCTGCGAAAGTCGAGCTGGTCAAGTAGGGGGTGCTCGTTTCAGAGTGGTGACAGCTCGCACACTCCCGCCCGCGAAAACGGCCGTTCGACATTCCGTTCGGGTAACACTCAGTGGGCCGCGCCAAAAAACGCACACGTACTTTCGGCAAGGTCACTCGGCCAAGGGCCCGAATCGAGGCCGACTTGGCTGAACGTATTTGAAGGTCACGCACTGGCTGTGCGATGTACCGAATCGGTGACACCGACACGCTCAAGCTTCCCAAGCTGGGGGTCGAGGGTTCGAATCCCTTCCGCCGCTCTCGCGTGCCGCCTCGATGACGGAGGCGGCGCGTGAAGCCGCCATTCCGCATCGTCGTCACGGGCTCACGTCACTGGACTGACGCTGCCACCATTCACCGGAAACTGCGCTACACCGTCCTTACCGCCCTCGCCGACAGCGCCGACGAGGTGGTGATCATCCAGGGCGGGGCTGAGGGCGCCGACGCCATTGCGCTCGCCTGGGCGAAGAAGCTCGGCCTTCCGCACGAGACCTTCGAGGCTCGGTGGGCGGTACCTCCGCGTCGTGGAGACCCGGCCGGTCCCGAGCGCAACAAGCGCATGATCGACGCCGGCGCCCACATCGTGCTGGCGTTTCCGTTCGGCGACCGGACGACGTCACCCGGCACCTGGAACTGCATCGACCTCGCCGCGGTGCGCGGCATTCCGGTCGCTCTTTGCGCGAAGGCGCGCCCGACTTCACCCGCTGACGTTGCCGTCGAACGCCAGCCTAACGGAGGCAACGTATGACACCGCAGGAAGGCCGAGGCGTGCAGACGCTTTCGCAGCTGGTGAAGGACCTCTCTCACCTGGACCCCGTGGGAGCTCGGGACGTCATCGACAGCTTCGACGACGAGGAGCTCGCCGAGGTGCTCGCCGCCTGCTCGGCCGCGAAGGTGGCGCAGCATGGCGAGGTCTACCGCGACATCTTCGACGAGATCGTAGCCCGCCGCCTCAGTGAGCAGTCTGGCGAGGGGGTGCAGTCTTGAAGCGCTCGGTCGCGAAGGTCGGTGACCCTGTGCTCGACGGCGTCTCCATGCTGTCGGCACCGGAGAAGCTGTTCCTCAAGGTGCTGCGCAAGATGGCGAAGGAGCAGGAGCCCTTCACCTACCGGCGGGCAGCGGCGCTCGCCGGCTGGAAGAGCGTGCAAATGGCGTGGCAGACCCGCGCGAGTCTCGAGGCGAAGGGCCTGCTCACCATTGGCAAGCGGCTCGCCCTCATCGAGTGCCCTGTCGAAGTCTCCGAAGCGACGGCGTAGTCCGAACGTTCGGAGAAAACGATGCCTGACACCGTCGAGGGGCTGAAGGAGCGGCGCGCGTGGCTGCTCAGACAGGTCGAGCTGACCAACCGCGAGATCGAAAAGCTCCTGAAGAAGGCGGCTCGCCCCCCGCGGCCGACGCCGCAGGAGCTCCCGGGCGTGCCGCCGGCGGCCTCGCGCAAGCCCAGCGTGCACGAGGAGAACTACGCCGAGTTCCAGAACTCGCGGCGCAAGCGCCTCGAGCATCTGGGCGTGGCGGCCGTCGACGACGAGCCGATGCAGGCGGCCTTCATCAACGTCATCATGAAGCGCATCCGCGACGCCTGTGGCGGCGATGCCGATGAGCGCGCTGATGACCGGCTGTGGCTGCTGTTCGACGCGTACCTGCTGGAGGCTTGGGCCGCCAAGCTCACGCCGCCCTACCCGTTCCGGGCGTTCGCGGCGGAGAAGACGTGGCGGCGCCTCCTGGACGAGAAGAACGCCGTCTCGTGGGAGGCGCACTGATGCGCCCGATCTATGCGGTGCTGTGGCAACCGGGCTGGCGTGCGCCGACCCTGGTCACCGTACTGTCGGCGCTCTGGACGTATGGCGGCGCGTTCCATGCCCACAGCGTTGAACGCCGCAATGGCAGTTTCCGTCGGCTTGGGCTGCAGCACTTCAGCAACGTCGTGCGAGGTGGCGCGTGACCGCGAACATCGTCCAGCTGCGGCCACACGGCGCCGGCGACGAGGTGGAGGCCAAGCTCATCGGCGCCGTCCTCGAGCTCGACGACAAGCACAGCCTCATCGAGGCGTGTGGTCTCACGCGCGACGACTTCACCAACCATCGCGCGGCGACGGTGTGGAGGGTCTGCGAACTGCTCGCCAGGAGGCGGAAGGAGGTCACCGCCGAGACGGTGTGCAGCGCAGCTGTGCGCGCCAACATGCTCTCCGCGGCAGACCTCGGCTGGCTCAAGGACCTGCAGCACAGCAACATGCTCACGCGCGAGCAGGCGATTCAAATTGCCGACGACGTCCGCGCGCAGGCGCGAGCGCGCAACGTGCGCCGCCTCCTGGAGCAGGAAATCTCGTTCATCGACGCCGGGCGCTTTCATCCCGGGCGCGCCGTCGACGCGCTGAACAACATCGTGCGGGGGCTCGCCACCGACTTCGCCGAAGACGAGACCGCCGACGTCGACCTCCTCGAGCTCAACCAGCAGTGGGACGAGAACGTGAAGACGGGGCAGTCGATGCTGGTGCCCACCGGCATTCGCGTTCTCGATGCGGCGCTTGGGGGCGGCACGCCGAGAAACCTCTGGGGCCTCCAGGGCAAGCCTGGATCCGGCAAGAACATGATTCTCACGACCATGGCGAAGTCGAAGCTGTTGGTCGACCACGACACGACCCGGCGGACGAAGCTCGGCATCGTCGGTCTGGAGAACGGCACCGCGTGGCTGACGCGCCGCTGGCAGGCCGAGGACCTGAACCTCGCCCAGAAAGAGGTCGGCTCGAAGAAGCTCTCGCCCGAGGAGGCGGAACACAAGGCACTGGTCGACCAGCGACACTTCGAGCTGCTCAGCCGAATCCACGTCTACCGCTACGGGGGCGCCGGCATCGGCGAAGTCGCCCGCCGCATCATGCGGTGGATTTTCGAGGAGGGCGTCACCGAGGTGTTGGTCGACAACCTGCGCGAGTTCAAGCAGGTCGGCGAGTACATCGCCCACGTCTCCCACGTGGCCACGACGCTGCGCGACCTCGGCGGCAAGTACGGCATCCCCATCGGCCTCGCCATCCACGACATGGAAGACGCGGTGAAGGGCAAGGAAGGCGCGCCGAACCCCGACAAGATGATGGGCGGCAAGGGCCCCGGCGCGCTCATGCGCTGCGTCGTCGGCGTCTGGCGGAAGGAGTACGCCTACCGCGCCACCGTCACGAAGCACGAGATGGGCGAGGGGCGGTGGCCGAACGGCCCCACGTGCGAGTTCAAGCCCAACTACGAGGCGGGGACGATGCACCCCGAGGCTGGGCGCATGCTCGACCTCAAGGACGAGGAGTCGAAGGAGCGTCGGGAGTCGAAGGAACGCGCCGACGAAGAGAGCGTCGAGGCTCAGGAGCGGCGCGCCGCCATCAAGGCCCGGCGCAAGGGCTCCGCGCCCGCGGTGGAGACGAAGGTCGAGAAGCCAGCCCCGCCGCCCCAGGTGGCGCTTGAACTCGGCGCCGTCGACAGCAAGAAGCCGGAGGGTCAGCCTTGATCCTTGGCTTGAAGCGCGCGCTGGCGCTCCTGAAGACCTGCGGCTGGGTGGGGCCCGAGCAGGAGCCCATGTGCGCCACGTCCGACGGTGGCTGGTGCTTCGAGCACGACGAGGCGGTGGCCCGTTTCTCTGTCGCCGGCGCGCTGCTGGCGACCCACTGCTACCCGGAGGGCTGGTATGCGCTGCAGGCCGTCGTCGCCCCCGCCTGGGGCGCGTGGGAAGCCTTCGTCGCTGACGCTGGCGACCCGTCGAACTGGGCGCAGAAGCACTACGAGCAAGCGGCGCGACTCTCCCGGCTGACGCGGGGCGAGCTGGACCTTCAGTCGTGGCTCCGTGAGCCACAGCGGACGACGTCGGAGGTGCTGCGCGCCGTCGTCCGCGCCATCGAGCGCAGCAAGAAGGCAACGGGAGAACAACGGTGAGCGACGAGAGTTTGGACACGAAGCGGGAGCAGCTCTTCGCGGCGGCGGAGAACTTCATCTTCAACGGCAAGGGTGTCGAGCAGCAGCGCTCGCTGTGCGAGGCGGCGAGCGCCTACCACATCAAGCGCGCCGAGACGTTCAAGACGCAGTACGGCGCCGGCGCGAAGGCCCAGACCAACGGCAACGGCGCCAAGTACGTCATCCCCTTCGGGCGCTCCAAGGGCACGCCCATCGGCGAGGCGACGGTGAAGGACCTGGAGTGGGTGTGCAACGCGCTCAAGGAGAAGCTCGACGACGCGGACAAGGCCCGCTATCGGGCGAAGAACGCCGAGCTCATCGAGGCCATCGAGAAGGAGCTCGGCTCCCGATGAACCGCTCGGCCGCCATGCAAATCAGCGGGAAGCTCTCCTACCGCGCGCAGCTCGTGGCCATGTGGATGCACGACCCGCGGACGACCATGACCGAGGCGCGGCGCATCACCGGCTGCCCCAAGGCGACCGCGGAGAAGGTGCGACGGGACCTCGTCGCCCGCGGGGTGCTCAAGCCGCGCGCTGAGAGGAACCCGCTCTGATGGGCGCTGAGACCGGCATCAGCTGGACCGACAGCACCTTCAATCCGTGGATCGGCTGCCAGCGCGTTTCGCCGGGCTGCGAGCGCTGCTACGCCGAGACGCAGGACAGTCGGAAGCGCTGGGAGGGCCGCACGCACTGGGGCCCGCTCGCGCCCCGCTACCGCACCTCCGAGTCGACGTGGCGGAACCCGCTCGCCTGGAACCGGAAGGCCCAGGCGGCCGGCGTGCGCGCCCGCGTCTTCTGCGCCTCCCTCGCCGACGTCTTCGAGGACCGGCCCGAGCTCGTCCCGTGGCGCGCGCAGCTCTTCGAAATGATTCTGCAGACGCCCTGGCTCGACTGGCAGCTGCTCACCAAGCGGCCCCAGAACATCCGCCGGCTGTGGCCGCTGGGCCTGAACGGGCCGTCGCCGCTGTTCTGGCCGAATGTCTGGTTGGGCACCACAGTGGAGGACCAGCGGCGTGCCGAGGAGCGCATCCCCCAGCTGCTCGCGGTGCCGGCGGCGGTGCGCTTCCTGAGCTGCGAGCCGCTGCTCGAGGCGGTCGACCTCACCAGGGTGCGCGACGACGAGGCTGGCGCCCGCTGGAACGTGCTCGAGATGGGCATCGACTGGGTCATCATCGGCGGCGAGAGCGGCCCTGGCGCCCGACGCTTCGACCTCGCCTGGGCGCGTTCCCTCGTGAAGCAGTGCAGCACCGCCGGCGTCGCCACCTTCGTGAAGCAGCTCGGCGCGCGGCCGTTCGGTCTCTTCGCCGACGGTGAGAGCTTCACCCCGAACCCGGGCGCCAATGCCGATCCCGACTTCTGGCCGGCGGATCTCTGTCGGGTGCGCGACTTCCCGAGGAGCGCGAGGGCCGCGTGACCGTCGCCATGGACTACGACGACGACGACCTGCCCGCCGGCTTCGGCAGCCCGTGGGCGCGCATCGTCGATCACGTGCGGCGGCACGGCGTGCAGCGCTCGAAGACGAGTCAGCCGATGCGCGGGGCGCGCGCCTACCCCGTCGACGAGAAGCCCAAGCGAGACTGGAACAGCCCCGCGCACCTTCGCGCCGCGCTCAAGTACGCGCGGAAAATGGCGGCCGACCCAGCTTGGCGTGCCAAGCGCAATGCGGCGCGGCGCCGGCGGTACGCCGAGCGGAAGGATCGCAAGCGCTGATGTTCTACGACCCGCCACGACCTCGCTGCACGAAGCTCGACGCCGATGGGTGCCGGTGTCTTCAGCCGAAGCACGACGAGTCGAAGCCGCACGACTGGGCGCTCTTCCCCTGGCCAGGCGCCACCACGCGAAACAACCGCGGCGAGCTCGTCGCGGTCGATGGGGTGAATCGGGCTGCGGAGCAGCGCTGGGGGCCGCTGTGACGACTCGCATGGGCATCGACCCTTCCATCACCGGCACCGGGTGGGCAGTGTTGGCCTTCGACTGCGGCAAGCCCTGGGTGCGTGGCATGGGCGTCATCCGCACCCGGCCCGACGCGAAGCTGGGGAAGTGGGAGGACCGACAGCGGCGCGCAACGCTTATCGGCCGCGAGCTGCTGCAGCTGATGCTGGCGCACGACGTCTCCGCGGTGTGCGTGGAGGCGCCCATCTTCACCAAGCACGACGGCAAGGCCTCGGTGCACGCCTCGGCGCGAGTGCGCGGAATGGTCGAGGGCCTCTGCGTGGCGCGCGGGCTGCGGCTGTCTGAGGTGGACCCGCAGGCGGTGAAGCGAGCGGTGTGCGGGCGCCGAGACGCGAGCAAGGAAGAGGTCGCCCGGATGCTGTCGCGTGTCTACTTCGCGCGCGCCCAGGACATCTGGGCCGCCGGGCTCGACGCCACCGACGCGCTCGCGGTGGCGCACGTGGGTGGCGCGGTGGCGAGCGAAGCGGTGAGTGGAATGGTGTCGTACCGCCAGAGCGTCGAGGCCGACGACGAGCTGGGCTTCTAACGATTCGGCAAACGGAGCAGCACATGGGCGCACAGAAGGTGGATGCAGCAGCGTGGTTGATCGGGAAGTCGGGAGAGGGCGCGAAGCCGAAGGCCCGTCCGAAGGTGGAGCGTATCAACGCCGACGTGACGCCGGAGATGATCGACGCAGCGCTCGAGGACCTGAACGGCGCGGGCAAGGAGTTCACCGCGGAGACGCGCAAGGCCGCCGACGCGATCGACTCGTTTGCCGCCAGCATCGGGCTCAGCGGACCCACGTTCGTGATGATGGTGAAGATGCTCTGTAAGACGAACCACCACGGCAACGAGATGAGTCTCGAGACCGTCCGGATCGTGCTCGAGGGACTCTTCCGCTTCCGGGAGCACCTTCGGTGAGTCCAAGCCAGGAGAAGGCGGCGGCCATGGGCATCTACCTGCGCCGCCGCGACACCACCGGGAAGTACACGGCGAGCGGGCGCCCCATCGGGCTGTTCGTCTTCGAGGGGCCGCCCCAACAGCCCGGCGCGCCCAGGCGGGTGCTGAACGTCGAGTGGCACACGCTCCCCGGAGCGTGGCAGGCCGCGCTGCGCTGGGGCCGTCGTCTCGAGCGAGGCGAGCTGTGAGCCGGCGGCAGACGCTGCTCGATGGCAGCGACGGGGTGCCGATGGGCACCGTGTTCGTTGTGCTGGCGCTGTTCCTCGCGGTGCTGTGGCTCTGCGCGAAGTCCTGGCCGCGGAGCTGGAGCGAGGGCGAGCTGCGCCGGGTGGCACGCGAGGAGTGCCGCGCGGTGCTGGACGGTGGGCCGTGAACGTGGACCTGTTCCCCGAGGTGGCGCCATACCAGGGCAACCCCGACCCGAATCAGCGGTACACGATTCGGCGCGCGCGCGACTGGTGCAAGCGCGTCGCCGGCGTCACCGAATGGGACCTCGACGCCGCGGCGTGCCTGGAGGCCCACCACGCGCCGGTCTGGTACGGGCTCGATCACCCCGCCGTCACGCACCGGAACGGCCTGGCCGCGCCGTGGTTCGGTGACACCTTCAACAACCCGCCTTGGGACGACATCTACCCCTGGTGCCTCAAGGGCTGGAAGGTGTGGAACAGGGAAGCTGAACTCGAGCGCGAGCGGCTCTCCCTGCCGACGTTGCTGACCGTTTCGATGCTGCTGCCCGGAGACCGCACGCACCGCGACTGGTGGCGCGACCTCGTCGAGCAGCTGCGTGACGGGCGGGACCGACAGCCCGAGCGGCGCGCCGAACTCCGGGTGCACTTCGCGCCCGAGCGCTTCCCGTATGGTGGGCCGGGCAACCCCGAAGGCATCGGGGCGGCGGAGCCGAACTTCACCAGCGTGCTGCTCGTCTGGCGCCCCATCGAGCTGGCGCCGACGCCGGAGAGCATCAGCGCCGTGCCCGACGAGCAGATCCGTTTCTAGAAGCAGCAGTCCAACCCGAAGCAAGGAGAGAGCAGATGAGCAGACAATCAGAGATCCCCGGCACCGAGCGCCCCGTGAACAAGCGCATCGAGAACGCCATGCAGATTCTCAGCGACAAGAAGAAGGCGATGACCCGCGCACGCAACGCGCACAAGGACGCCGAGGTGAAGGCCATCGAGGTCGTGCGCGAGGAGCTCGTGGGCGAGAAGGTACGCTCGTACACGTCGGTGGACCTCGGGCTGACCATCGACCTCGACGAGGTCGAGAAGGTCAAGCTCTCGGCGTACCACCCGCCGGAGGAAGAAAAGAAGCGCAGCAAGAAGCCCGAGGCGGAGGCGTAGGCGGGTGAAGCTGGGTCTCTACCAGCAGGTCGCCGCACGCGCCGCCGGCGGCTGTTCCTCATCGCGCGCCGGGATGGGCTGCCCATCGTGTGGCCCGAGCCGACGCACGGCACCGGGAAGCGCCCGGTGCACACCGCTGCCGAATGCATCGACTGGAGCCTCCCCTGCCCCAGCATCTTCGAGCGAAAGAAGCCCCTCGCCGAGAAGACGATGTGGCGCATCGCGCAGGGCATCAAGAAGTTCGTGCTGGAGAACGCCACGCCGTTCATCGTCGGCGCCGGCGGCCGCGCGCGGCAGACGAAGCCTGCGCCGGTCGACGCCCCGCTGGGCACCGTGACGGCGAAGAACGATCGGGCGGTCGTGGTGCCGGTGCTCACGAAGTTCCAGCAGAACAGCGTGGGGCAGTCAGCCGAGGCGCCGCTCGACACGGTGATGGCCGGCGCCCAGCGCTTCGGACTGGTCGCTCCCCTGCTGGTCGAGACGCGCAACGGTGAACGCCCGACGCAGGCCGCGCGCGTGCACGACGTCCTCGAGCCGCACCGCACCGTCACTGCGAAGGGCAGCCAGGGCGCACTCGTCACGGCGTTTCTGAACAAGCACTTCGGGGACCCGCTGCGGAACGACGGCGGCGGGGGCACGGTGCTGGGCAGCGAACTCGACGCCCCGATGGGGACCGTCACCACGCGCGACCACCACAGCCTGACGGCAGCGACGCTCGTGAAGCTGCGCGGCGACAACAACGGCGCCGACGTTGCGGAGCCCATGCCCACCGTCACCGCCGGCGGCGGCAAGGGCGGTCGCCACATCGCCGAGGTGCGCGCGTTCCTCGTCAGCTACTACGGGACCGGCATCGGGCAGAACGTGACGGAGCCGATGCGCACCGTCACCACGAAGGACCGGCTGGGGCTCGTCACCGTCGAGGGCGTCGACTACCAGATCGTCGACATCGGCTTCCGCATGCTCGAGCCGCACGAGCTCCTGCGCGCGCAGTTCGGCCGCTTCGCCGCCGGCTACGACATGAGCGCGGCCGAGTCGAAGAAGGACAAGGTGCGCCTCATCGGCAACAGCGTGTGCCCCGAGCTCGTCGAGCAGCTGGTGCGTGCGAACTGCGCCGAGATGTGCCGGGCCCGGAGGGCGGCATGAAACGCGACAGCACGAAGGTCATCAAGCCGGTCATATGGGAGGAGGCTGCCGTCCCAGTTATCCGGGTGATTGCCTCGCTTCTTTGGCGCGAGAAGAATGACGAGTATCCGATGGTTGGCGGAGACCCTGAGAGCTGGTCGGATGATGATCTCCGGAGTTTTGCCCGGCAGATGACTGGCGAGATGAGCGCCGATCAGCTTCTTGTCTTCGAGGAAATGGCCAAGGCCTATGCCGCGCACGAAATGACGCTTGTCCTTCGGGCTACGAAGAACCTCGAAAGGGGCATGAAAAAGGCGGCCAGGGAGGCGAACAGAGATCTTGACGATGTCGGCAAGGCGCTCGAGACGCTCCGACGAAGTTTCGATCGGCTGGATGAGTCAGTCGTTCGGGCCAAGCAGGAAATCCGCTTCGGCGACGACTGGATTGACTGGCTCTAGAATCCTCTCGGTCGCGGGCGCGCGTGCGTGGGTGTTCTCCTCCGCTGCGCGCCTTTCCGACACCACAGGCGGGCGTGGTCGTGCGACCCAGGCAGTAGCCCGCCACCTTCCCCGCTCGACTCCCCCGCCGCACCTGTGCGAGTGTGTCCGTGCGAGAGATGGCCAAGCTGAAGCTAACCCCCGAGCTCCAGGCGACTATCTGCGAGAAAATCGCCGCCGTAGCCACGTTCCGCGACGCCTGCACCCTCGCCGGCGTCGACGACTCCACCGCCTTCAAGTGGCTGAAGAAGGGCGAGGCCCAGCGGCGCGGCGTGTACCGCCGTTTTTTCGACGCGGTCGAAGTCGCAAAGGCGCAGCGTCGCACGGGCCTGAAGGCGAAAATCCGCGTGCTGGGCAACAACGACTGGCGCGCGCTGCAGGCCCTGGGCGCCATGACGGACCCCGAGCAGTTCGTCCCCCAGGTGCGCGTCATCATCGCGAGCGAGCTCGACAAGCTGCTGGACCGCGTGCGGGTGCGCTTCGCCGACCAGCCCGAGATATACGCCGCGGTGCTCGAGGCAGTGGCCGCCGGCGACGTCCCCACCGAAGAGCCGAAGGGAGAGCCCGATGCCCCAGCCGACGGAAGCCGAGAA
>Ga0247662_1000012_pt1 | contig 43559 bp, 45 predicted proteins | sample CNK03_metaG_FD_190127 | JGI IMG/M metagenome (GOLD analysis project Ga0247662, IMG submission 190127) | Soil microbial communities from Purdue University Martell Research Forest, Indiana, United States - CNK03 | ecosystem: Environmental > Terrestrial > Soil > Temperate forest > Bulk soil... | reverse complement strand
AATGGCGGACCCATGACTGCCACTCGTGGAAGCTTTCGTCGTTACGCGAGGTAGGGTAGCGCATCATGCCGTCGCTATACGTCGAGGACTTAGGCACAGGGAGTTGTAGACCCCACATGACGACGTTGCGTATAGGCATGTCGAGTAAGCATGACATAGCGACACAGTAGCCGGTGACTTGGTTGGATGTGTCGAAGCTGTTACTCCACACGGTGTCAATGCGCGAGCCTGTTTTGTTCTCATGTACTTCAGGTGTTTTGTCGCTAGGACGTAGTGTGTCTACACACACAGCATCAACACGGCCGATGAAGCGGATTAGAGGTGCGTGGTTGTTGTTGTGTAGTGTGATGTCGAATGGCATCTCTATGCCGATGCGTGTGGCGTCATCGTTACAGATTGGTATGAAGCGACCAAGTGGATAGCGTTGGACATAGTTGATAGCTGCACTCTCAAGGTTAGCCTGCGTTCTACGTGCATCACGGGGGTCGTCGTGATAACCTGATGTTTCGAGGAGATTAAGAGCCATCTGCATGCAACGAGTTTCGGCGTCTTCGCTACTGTGATAGTAGTGGAGCGCCTGCGCCCAGCGATCATGATGTAGTGCATTAGAGAAGACCCTCGTTGCATAGGCGTTAACAGCGTCGAACTGGGATGGGTTTATACACTGTATAAGGTCGAAGAAGCGACACGCTGCGAATACGTCATGCATCGCTCTACCTGCCTCCAACGCAAGCACACGTTCGACGCCTGCTGACAAACGCTTACCATGCCACGAGTTGATGATCCCCCAACGTGGACATGTGTTGACAGCGGTCAGGGTGGAGTAGTCTACCCACGGGATAGTGGTATCAGTGGTAGGACGTATGATCACAACTGTTACCTCACCGTTTGCCGTTGAGTATCTCTGACACACGACCAGCATTGCGTAGACCACAACGACGAGCTATGTCTGTCTCTGTCAGGTTGAGGTTCTCACTGAGTTTGTGTACTTTACGCTTCATCGCGTCTGTTATCTCCTGTGACACAAGGCGAGCATGGCGAACGTACTTCTCACGTGTCATGAGAGACAACACCTTGTGTAGTTGACGCTTGATAGCTGGGTCGTCTATACACTGTATAACGGCTCTCAACATATCACGTGCGAGGGGGATGTTTGACATCAGTGAATGTCCTCCGAAGCTTCGTTGTCAGGGTGCATTGCTTTACGTACGGCTGCCCAATCGTCTTTCAGGCGAGCACCTACGGCTGCGATGTTGGCAACGATGTCTGCCATCTTGTCTACTGTGCGGACGATCTGCACCATCTCCTGACGTAGCATCTCGTTGTCTTCAGCAAGGCGTTCGACAGCTTTAATCATACCACGTTCAGTGCCGTGTTCTTTGATCAATGCACGAACGTCGCGGGCGCGTTGTACGTAGTTAACCATTGGTCTTCTCCTCTTTCACGTTGGCAATGTCGATGTCTGTGTATTGTAGTGCGAGCGCACGCATATCATATACGAGTTCTTCGAGCTTTTCGAGCGCCTTGTGTGTGCGTTCGAGTTGTTTCTCCACTTGATCTTGTTTCTTTTCGAACTTCATCAGCGCAGCCGCGGAGGTGATTTGTTGTTTAGCACGTGCAGCTTGGCGCATTAACTCTACAACACGTAGGCGACGTTCGCGGAGATGTTGTAAGAACATGTCTTGCTCGATGTCTGTCATCGTCAACAACGAGCGAGGATTGATAGCGTCATCAACAGAAACGCCAGCACTGCTTGTTACAGCATGCTGGCGCAGCTTGACGACTTTGTTATCGTCGTCGACTGTCATATGTTACACCACTGGTTTGGCACTGATCACGAGTGCGGGCATTGACTTCTTACTGACCTTGTTGATAGCAGCATCGATCACATCGACCTTCACACCTTGACGCACGAGTTCTGTGCGTAGCTCATCGATGTCAGTACGCACAGCGGGCTTGTTAGCTGCGAAGTCAAGCTGCCAATCAACACCGACGAGGTTGGTGGTTGACTTCTGCATCATCTCCACTGCGGAGTTGCGCACCATCGCAACGTGTGTAGGATGTTCATCAATGACGAGACGCTTGATGGCTTCATAGCGTTTCTCTGCCTGTGTACGTAACAACGAAGCGGTTAAGAATTCTGCAGCGTGTTGGTCAACTGTGTCTTGCACAGTGGCAGGAGCGGGGAAGTCGGTTATACAGTGTATAGCGCGTGCTTCGAGTGGGAGTTCGGTCACGCCGTTCTTGTTGATCTTAGCCTTGGTAGTAGACATCACGTGTCTCCTTTGCTTGTGTGATTATGTATTATAGCACATGCAGGATCACCTGCAAGTCGGCTGTTTTTGAGGTCGTTGAGACGTGTGCGTCGTTGTGCAGCGTAGTCATCACCCCACGGCCACGCGATGTGTTTGTACACCTTACGTAGTCGGATCTTGCGTATCACACTAACGTCGAGTGACATGTTGTAGCCTTCGCGCATCTTCTCTGCTACGAACTCTGCCGTGCAACCAAGCTCAAGCATCTGCATGATGCGTTTGACATGGAAGTGTTTCATGCCTACGCGTTCACGTTCAAGCATGTCGCGTACGTTGTCAGCTTGGCGACCGACGGTTATGTGGTGAGGGTTGCAGCACCATGAGTGGTCGCATGAGTGGCGTATCACGTCGCCCTTTTGTAGCTTATACCCTGTATAAAGTTCGAAGACGACACGGTAGACGTAGTAGTGTGTTCTACCCAACACTACACGCGGGCGATACTCTTCACGTGTGCCTTTACCATGTGCGCCAAGCCACTCCCAACATAGCTCTTTGCTGCCATCGTGCATGTTGATGCGACGGAATACGTCGTAGTCTTCACCACGCGTGCGACGGCCGCGGAGTGGTTTAGTGCGTTGTAGCTTCTGCTTAGCACGTTGCTCTATGACATGTGCAGGTATCGGTTTCTTATCCATCTCTTCACTCCCACAATGGTGACGATGATTGGTAGCATGTACACAAGCAACAGCAGTGTGACTTCGGTCTTGTAGTAGTATGCATACCATTGGATGGTGTAGATGAGATCATTGTCTATCATCTGTTGGCTTTCGTGTGAACTCATCACGGATGCGTTCGAATAGGTCTGCGGCTTCGAGCAGTGTGTGTGCATCTTCAGGCAGCATGTTAGGACTAAGGCCTGCCATCATGCGTAGACGGTCGATCATTTCTATGAGTTCGTTGAGTTGTTTGCGCTTCATCACGTGTACCTCAGAGTGGCGGTCGCATGCACCTTACATGCATGACCCCGATGCGTGAGCACCGGGGCCTATACACTGTATAACGTCAATTCGTTGTGTCTATCTCATACACCTCAAGCATCAACGCAGCGCACTTGTCGATGAGTAGGTTCTGCATGTGGCGTGAGTTGTCTGACACGTGTTCGTGGTGGTGGAGGTATTCTTCGTACATAGTGCCGAGCAGCTTCTCAAAGCCTAAGTCGAACACAGCTTCGGAGATGTAGATGATGCCTTCGCGGTAGTAGCCGAGTGTGTCGTCTGGTAGAGATACACACAAGACAACGAGTGTAGGGTCGATCATACATCGGTGATGATGCAGCACAGCGATGGCGCGTTTGACTAACGCCTGTTGATGACGCGTTGGTTGGTAGACTGTGATCTGTTTGTCGAATGGTAGTTGCTTGGTGTATAGATCACGTGCCCACATAGGCATCGATTGATGATGCTCGATGAGATAAGCACATGCACGTGTGAAGTCCTTGCTAGGCCCAACAAGGTGATAGGATGTGTCGAGGTTGTATTCATAGACATCCATCTTTGATATACGTGGTAGGTGTTCGATCAACATGTCGTATGACATGTTGGCAGTCCACACATCGCCAATGTGTTCACGTAACATCCACGGGTGTGCGAGTGTGCGATCTTCTGTCAACTCCTGCTTAGCAGTGTAGTCGTATGTGAAGTGCGATGGTTTGTCTAACTTGGTACCTGTGTACATGGTGCGATAGTAGACAACGTTGTCGCCGTCATGTTTCTTGGCGACGATACGCATGCGGTCGCCTTCGCAGATGACAGGTGTGTTGTCATTGAGGAAGTACTTGTTGTGATTGTTGTAGATTACAACAAGCTCAGCAATGTTATCCCCACCAACAAGAACACACACGTCGTAAGCACAGTCACTACCATCAGGGTTAGCAAGGCAAACTCCGCCTCCTTCATCCTTGGCATTGGTGTAAAGCTCTCGGTATGCTTGCCATAGTTTCCAGTTGGCTCCGAGGTGTGTGGTGAACGGCAGTTCGACGCACATGTCATCGTAGTTACAATAGATGGCGGTGTAGTCTTTGTCACGGAACGTCGCCTTTGCTGTTGTGAAGTTATACACTGTAGAACGTGTAGTTATACACACGCTCATGCCGTGGCGGAGGAGTGTGGCGATTGCGTACTTGAAGCCTGTGCCGAAGAAACCGATGGAGTTGTCACTAGACTTAGCACTTAGGCCCAACAAGGTGAAGCTGCGACGATCAAACTCGCCGTCGTTGTAGAAGCATACGGAGTTTGTGATAGACATGGTAGTTGGTGTTCCTTAAGGGTTGTTGTTGGTGAGTTGTGCTACGGTGTCGTGTGTGATGTTGTCGCGCTCGTCGTCTTGTGTGTAGGCCTGTATGGCCTGCACGAGGTCTGCACCTGTTCTGTCTAACTGTGTCTTCAGTCGCACATGGCGGGTGAGGTGGTATTCGACTTTCTCTTCAAGCACTGCGTTGCGTCTGCGAAGTTGATCGAGTTCGAAGTCGGTGAGGACTTTAGCTTCGCGTAGTATCTTCACCTCTGTGCGTAGGTTAGCGAGTTCTGTTTCCCACGCGGAGAGTTCACTTACTAGGTTCATCATTGTCTCCTTCTCTGACTGTTATACAGCGTATATCTGTTTCACTGCGATAGTGTTGTTCGCAACGACCACATGGATAGACTTCCATGTATGTACCTAGCCATGTGTCGCTATCGTTAGAGCGGTTGTTGGTAGCGAACCACACTTGCCATGTGTTGGTATGTGGACGGTAGACTAGCATGTGTGCGCGTGTGCCTGGCTGGAGCCAGACATTATTCATCGTCATCAGCGAACTCGATGGTGAGTGATGTGAAGTTGGTAGGAATGCCTTCATCACTGTCTTCATCACCAATGGTGACATACATGTTACTGACTTCAGGCCCAACTTCACCGCTTTCTGCGATGCAATAGTCACGCATGATGTCTTTGAGTTGGTCGACTGAGAAGGTGAGCGGGTTGCGTTTCATCGTGTTGTTCTCCTTTTCAAAGCTTAAGCCGTATGGTGCGAGGCTGGTCCATTTGTACGTTGCTGATGGCGGTCGCCTGCGTGTCATAGCCATGTCGTTATGATGGCGTATATGAGAAAGCCTAGAGGCCACACAGTGATGAGGCCTAACATAGCACATGTTGTGATAGCTATAGGTGAGAGTGTAGCAGGTGGATGTGTGCTATACATCACGTCGCGTTGGTCGTTGCTCATGTTACGCTGCCTCAAGGAGTTGCTCTGCACAGGTCCACAGAGATTGGTTGATGTTCAAGTTACGACGCACGTCTGAGATAGGACGCACGTTGGCGATGCGATTGTTAGCTGTGATGTATGACATACCACCACGAAGGGCGTTCTCTTGGATGACATTCATCACTGTGTATACGTCGTTCTCTGTATCCTCATCACGGCGCACATGGAGTAGGCGTTGACGCATGTCAGCTACGAACGATGCGTCTTTGTCCTCACCCCAACGAGCCTTGACAACTGCGTCTGCTAATGCGATGCGCTCACCTATGTTAGTAGAGCGATTACGCATGGCAGTTATACGCTGTATAAGCTTCGTCGTGTGGATGTGGATGTCCTCGAGTTCTAACATCACCTGTTGCATCAAGTCAGGTGCGCGGTGTGTGAATGCGCGTGAGTAGAACAGGTCGCCTGCGATGACGCCGTTCATGCATGCGAAGCGAATGACACCCATGCACATCTTCAATCGCGTGGTGCCATCGTGACTATCGAGCACAATGACTTCAGGTGATGAGCCATCGCGTGTGTCGTAGTATATTGAGCGCATGCGTATCATGACTTTCTTGAAGCGATGATCACCACCCATCACGCTCACCACGCGAAAGCCTTTATTGTGCATATGTAACAAGATGTCGTAGGTGTTGGTGAATGCATACTTCGCACTCATACGTGGATGTGCTTCAGTGGCGAATAGAGAAGGAAAGCGTTTGTACATGTCACTGCTATCTGTGAACATGGAAGCAGCTTGCATTGCTTGTTGTTCGTGCTTTGTGAGTTGAACGTTCATAGTCTTCACTCCTGACCTGAGTATGTGTTAAGCTCTTCACGCGTTGCAGCGCGTTCGATAGACTGACAACAGCCTCTGTCTGCACATACATCAGGCTGGTGACAAACATCTTCCATCTGCACACCGGGACAGCCTTGGTATGCGTATTTGTTAAACAGACGATCACGGTTATTGCGCATGTGATAGCTCCTTGTGTTATACACTGTATAGGTTAGCCCAACACGCTGCTTTCGACTTATAGGTGTATCCTCTCCCAGCGTGTTCACTTAGTATACCATATGTACAAACACATGCAACTACTACGGATTGTGGTTATACAGTGTACAGGCGCTGTGTGTGGTATGCTACATGTGACGACGGCGTGCATGTGAAATCGATGTATGTGTGGCGGGCGCGAGCGTGCCTGCTGGCTACGCTCGCTTATGTGCTATAGCTGTGTGTCTATCTGACACTGTGTCATGCACACAACACTAGACGCAGAAAAGCCGCGCTAGGCTTTGACACCTAGCGCGGCTTATACAGTGTATAACGATGTTGCTATTCAGTCTCTAGCGCAGCGCAGAATAGCAAGATCAGCATGAGCGCAACGTATGCCATGCCGCATGCCATGATGACAGACTGTACCATCACGCGGCCTGCTTGGCGTTAAGATCAGCGTACGCCTTGCGAGCCTTAGCCTTCTCAGCCTCAGACATCTGAGCATCCATGCTAGCCCACAACATGTAAACATCCTTACGCGTTGCGGCCGACACACCGTCAAGCTTGCCACTGGCATCGAAGGTACCTGCGATGGCAGTCTCAAGAGCCTTCGCAGTCTTACCCAATGCGGTACGTGCGATAGCCTCTGTACCGCCAGCTTGTGCGTTAGGCGCACCCTGCTTGAGGCTGTCACAGGCCTTGCGAATGTCAGCCGTGCTGATCGTATCAATGGTGCCGACATCAAGCTGTACCTTGCCAAGCTTGCGAAGCTGCGTCGCAGTGAACGGCACGTGGATGAATTCCTTACGCGTGCCGTCATCGTTCTGTTGTGTGCTGATCACGTAGCACGCATATTTAGACGTGCCCGGGATACGCTGAATGTTGACATCCCTATCCCATGCCGACAGCTTATCGATGCCGACAAGGGTTTCGATGTTGCGCAGGGTTTGAATGTTCACCTGATTGAACAATTCAAGCAGTGTCTGTTGACGCACAGTCTGATCAGGCGTCTTTTGCTTGATGCCAAGCAGTGAAGCATACTCTTTCTGTACCTCATCACCCTCTGGCGAAGACTTCCAATGGTCAAGGATGATAGGGCGAACCTTTTCTTCCTTGCTCACAGCGTATGCCACCTTGTCAGCGAGTTCACGCAATGTCGCAGCATGTGCGACGGCGAAGAACAGAGGACCGCTATCCTGTTCACCCTTGAGTGACGCATAGTGCAGGATGTCAGCGCCGTAAGAGGTAGAATTGCGAAGCGTATTCATGACTTACTTCCTTGTGATACGTTGACTAGATGTAGACTACGTTATGTAAGCTATTCATCCAATCAACTATGCCTAATATAGCACATGTAAATCTACATGCAAGCATGTTGTTTTTCACCTGTGGATAACTCAAACACGCTATACAAATCAGGCATTTAGACGCATGGTTATACACTGTATAAACCGAGCCACATATAGCGTGTGCGTATCACACATAGCACACGCATGGCGACATAGTGTCACGCATATATGGGGTATGCCCAAGGGGCGATGCGGCCGCTTCCATGCTACGCCTTGTGTGTGTGTGCTATGTGTCACACCATGTTGCGCCTATGCCACGCTGTGTTGTGTGTATACTACGCGCACGCGAAGCAGTCCCCCGGCAATTCCCAAACCCACGTGCGTGCGTATGCGTGTGCGTGGGGAATGAGCGCCGTCACAAGCCCCTCGCGTTTGTAATTTGTTTGCGAAGTCGACTACCCCCGGCCTTTATGTGTTATAGTATGTATATAGTATAAGTACCTAGCCAGTTTAAAAAGAACGCCTGAAATAGGCCCCGAGTGGTGAGGTCTATGTCAGGCGTTAAGTCGTCTATCACAAGCATATATACTATAGCACATCTACAATCACCTGCAACTCCTCACATACACACATCGCGTAGTAGGTCGTCGCATGATTGAGGCTCGTCGCATGAACAGCACACGGCACAAGCATGGCTCCTAACCGGCCCTTCGGGCCGGACATTATACAGTGTATAGGTTGACTTAACGTTGTACTTGTGCTAGGGCGCTTATGAGTTTGTATGATATGCAAAGATTGTACGACATACAACAATAGGAGTACTACTATGCCAGCATGGGCAGGCGGGTGGGACAATCAATTCGGACAACCTTACGCATTGACGCAGCAAGGTACAGCGACGATGCGTAGTGTTGCACGTCTCACCAACTCTGTAGGTGGTCAGGCATTCGGTGAAATAGGTCGCGCATTGTGTAACGGTGTAGGTGCCAATGCTGATCTCAGCATCAAACAGGTCGCAGCCGTGCAAGCTGATGGTATGAACCTCGGCGGTGTGCGGCCTATTGCTACATACGTAGTTGTTCCTCTGCATGCTACCACGATCACGGAGAAGGAAGCCTTCCAAGCACAGATGACGCCCACGTGGGCACCTGCTTGGTATCCTGTCGATAAGGCAGGCAGTGGTGGTGGTGGTATGGGTGGTACTATCAACAAGTAGGTAGTATGTACGATGGCTGATGATGCGCAGTGGATTGACGACGCCGCACAACAGCAGATCACGCCACCTGACGCGCCGTCGCCTGATGCGCAGGTTACATCTGATCCCGGTGTGATGGAACGTCTGTATAAACTGTTAGGTCCGTGGAAGTCTGACATTCCAGAACGCTATACCAGCCCACGAGGTGGTCCTCCTGCTGGTGCTGGATACATGGACAGGTTGCGTGAGCTTGGTGCTAACTACACTCGTCCCGGTCAGCCTGCTATGTCTAGGGAAGAGTATGAAGCTGCTGTCATGCGTGATATGTACGCACGTGAGCGTAAGAAGAACCAACGCGCTCCAACACAAGGTGGATCACGCTGATGGATGCTTCACAGTTGGCAGGTGGTAACATCCCTCCTGAAGCTCTCGCAGCATTACAACAGCAGCAAGGCGGTGGCATGGACATCACTGCTATCCTTGCACAGTTGTCACAGATGTCACCTGATGAAGTCAGCAGCGCACTTGCACAACTCGGCATCAACGTTCCACCCAAACAACTGCAGCAAGCAGCAGAACAATGGGTCGAACAGGCTGGCGACAAAGCGGCTAGCGGTGGTGCTTCTGACGCGGAAGCTCCTGCCGCTGCGGATGGTGAGAGTGATGGTGAAGCTACTCCCGCCAATGCACCAACTGCACCATCCGCACAACCTACTGACGACGAAAGCGCCGAAGCTGCCGCAGGTGTAACAGATGATGAAGCTGCTGAAGGAGAAGCACCTCCAAGTGGTGGTGGTATGCCTAGCGGTGGAGGTGGTATGCCTGTCGGCGGTGGTGGTGGTGCTATGCCTCGCATGAGTGGTGGTGGTGCTGGTGGTGGTGGTCGCAGTGGTGGCATGGATGCACTCATTAGCGCAGCAATGTCACAAGGTGATCCTGCATCTATGCCAGCACCTATGCGCCCGCCGGGTGGTGCTAGTGGTCCGCGTATGCGTGGTCCTGCCATGCCAGGCAGCGGTACACCCGGACCAGCAGCAGGCGACAATCCGCAGATGCGTGCTATGATCCAGTCTATCTATCGCGGTGCTGGTACTGATGCACGTCGAGGCGTTCCCACAGGCGCACGTGGTGCTTCCATCCCTTCAGACAATCCACGTCCGAGTAGAAAGCGCAATGTCTGATCTACCTTTAGCGAATGGATTAGTCATTGATACAAAGACGGGTCAGGCTCTCCTACCGTCAACGTCACCTGATGCAGTCATCAACCAACAGACGAAGAAGTTTAGACAGTCCACACGTGACACTACTACCCGCGGTCGTGATCGTAACAACCGCGCAGTGCGTCGTGGTCTGGTTGATTTACCTGCTGATAGTAAGGCAGTGACTACATGTGGCGTTGTATGGCTCTACTTCACCCTAGGCATCAACGACGCAGAGATCGCTGAAGCTACAGGCCTGAAGCTGTCTCAAGTAGACATGATCAAAGGCTTGCAACTCTTCCAGCAGCTAGACACACTCGTCAAAGACAACATCCAAGCTCTCACCTCTGACAACGTGCAGAAGCGCATCGATGCTATGTCTGCATCTGCGCTCGATGGTCTTGAGAACTTGCTAGAGGACGAAGAGACACGCCCGGCGACGAAGGCACGTGTGTTGATGAACATGCTTGACCGTGGTGGCTTCTCACCTCGACAGGTGATGGAGCATCGTCACTCACTTGAGGGCGGCTTGGTGATCAGACATATACGTGAAGTAGCGCAGCCTAAGCAGATGCCTACTATAGACGTAACACCTGTCAAAGGGGTGAAGTGATGGCAATCGTTCCTAACAAAGACGGACAAGGTATCATCGCTAATGGCTTCATCGGTGTTGTCGATGTCAGCTACTGTGTACCTACTACGTTCGCTAGTGGCATTCCTACTACTGCCGGCTATCCTAGTGAAATCCGCGTCGATAGTGCTAATGGTGACATCTATCGTAACATCGGCGGCACGCGTTGGATAGATGCTCAGTAAATGGCTCGGACACGAACAGTCAATGTTGCTGAGCGTCCTGAACTTCTTCTTAAGGAAGGAAGCCTACAGGATCGTTTTCTACATTCTATCGCTAAAGTTCAGATCTACGGCGGTGGCTTCGGCAATGGTAAGACAACTGCAGCAGTCATCAAAGCATTGCAACTAAGTGACACTTATCCGGGTTCAACAGGTCTCATCAGCAGGTCAACATATCCGAAGCTCAACGACACTATACGTAAGGAGTTTCTCAAATGGTGTCCGCCGACTTGGATAGTCAGCTTCGCAGTTGGGCAGAACGGCGACAACATATGCCATCTAAAGAATGGTACAACTATCTACTTCAGATATATCGCGCAGCAGGGTACAAAGACAGAGAGCAGCTCATCGAACTTGTTGAGCGCCACCTTCGACTGGGTGATAGTAGATCAAGTCGAAGACCCTGAGATCACACATAAGGACTTCTTAGACTTGTTCGGCCGCTTGCGTGGTCGTGCTAGGTATGTTGGCGATGATGTCAACATGCCTGTAACAGGTCCACGTTGGATGATGTTGACGTGTAATCCAACCGGCAACTGGGTATATACGAAACTCGTGAGGCCACTCGTACAGTACAAAGCTACAGGTGTTGTGACAGATGACCTCATATGCATGCGCGATGTTGATCGTCGTCCTGTGTTAGATGACAACGGCAAGCCGCGCTTGTTGATAGAAGTCATCGAAGGTAGCACATATGAACTGCGCCATGTACACGAAGCTGAAGGTGGCGACTTCATACAAACACTCGAAACTATGTACAGTGGTCAACAACGTGACCGTTTTCTACTCGGCAAGTGGGTCGCATACGAAGGGTTGGTATATCCTCAATACGACGCAACCGTACACCTACTGCAAGAGGGTGAGTTGCACGCGTTGCTCGACGGCTATACTGAGACACATTACCAAACAAACTGGGTAGAAGCATACGACTACGGTCAAGCGCAGCCGTCATGTTACATGCTCGGGTTTGTAACACCTGAACAACACGTCATCATATGCGATGGGTTCTATCGCAAAGAGATGACACTTGATGATCAGATTGCAGCTATACGCCGTATAAGAGCAGATTGGTGTGTTGACTTAGACGAGATGCACAAGATACACGCTGATCCTAGCATCTTCGGCCGCAAGACAGTGAACAGGCGCACAGTTGGTAAGACAGTTGCCGACATGTTCAAAGAAGACAACATCTACATGAAGCGTGGCAACAGTGACATCAATAATGGCGTCGTCAAGGTCGGTGCCTACCTCAATATCAATAGACAGTTGCTACATCCTATCAAGCGTGTCGCAGGGTCACCACGTCTCTTTGTTAATGCTAAACTTGACTGGTGGACCGATGAAGTCGCTGGCTACTTCTGGCAGCAATCTACTAGCGGCGAGCGTATTGATAAGCCCATCGACCGCAACGATCACGCTATGGACGCGACCAAGTACTTGTTGAGCGAGATGCCTGACATAGGCAAGTACGCAATCCCTCAAGACCAACGCATACCATCGTGGATGCTGTGGCAGGAGCGCGACAAGGACACCGAGAACCCACGTAGGCACAGATATGGCTGAAGAATACGAACCCGGTGAAGAGTACAATCGCACAGCTACTCCACCTAGCGACGTCAACACCTACGATGGTGTGATGTCGTCGCCTGATGAGGTTGAAAGCACGTCACCTATGTATCGCATGATAGGTGAGAGTAAGATACCTGTCTCTAAACACCGCGGCCCGTTGTGGCGTAGTCGCTACGACCAAGGTAAAGCTGCGATGAGTAAGAACGTCGATGCTTGGTCTGAAGCGTATCGCTACTACCGTCATGATCACACACGTGACAACGCGTCGTCGCGTGGTGATGAGGAGATGGCAGCAGGTAAGCCGTTGCAAGGTACGATGGAGAGCACAGAGAACGTCGTCTTTGCTAACGTTAGCGCACTCGTTCCCATGTTGTTCACTAAAAACCCCGAAGCGGAGTTCACAGTTGAAGACAAAGAGGATGAACCCCGTGCGCGTGTTGTTGAGAAGTTGGTTAATACATTAGCAGCGAAGAAAACTCAACCGGGCTTAAACCTTAAGCGTAAAGTCAAACGCAACATCGTATCTACAACCTTAACGAACATCGGTTGGTTCGAAGTCGGCTACACACTACGCGAAAACAGCAGCGAGGCAGCACTTGAAGAGGTGCAACGATTAAGCGCGGAGCTTGAGCAAGCTAAATCTCAGAAGGATATTAAAGAATGCGAGGGTAAATTACTCGCACTTGAAGAAACAATTGACATGCTCACTCCATCAGGCCCGTGGGTGAAGGTGCGTAGACCTGATCAAATCATTGTCGATACCACAGCGACAGAATTAGACCTCAGTGGTCAGTGCAATTGGATAATGATCGAAGACCTCATGTATACGTCGCTACTGCGTGCGAGGTTCGGTCGCAAGAAGCCTGACAGTGACGAGTGGGAGAGTGTGTTCTCACCTTCTAACGTCATCAAGGCTGGTGTATCGCCAGATCAAGGTGAACGTGGTCAGACAGACAACTTCCAACTCTTCTCATACTCCACCTCGGAGTACAGCAAGTACGGCTACGCAGATCAACGCTCGTTCTTAGCTGCACAAATGACAAAGGTGGTCTATGTCTGGGACAAAGTTACTAGACGAGTGGAGTTATACAACTGCAACGACTGGTGCTATCCTCTTTGGGTCTGGGATGATCCTTATGCACTTGACCAGTTCTTTACTGTTGTACCAATGGAGTTCCATACTGATCCCATTACGATGTACGCCAAAGGTGAAGTTACATATTATCTCGACCAACAAGATGACATCAACATCATAAACAACGAGTGGGCCAAAGTACGCAAGTTCGCCGCAGGTAAGGTCGTCTTCGACAAGAACTCACTCAAAGATAGCTCCGTGTTGGAGAGCCTCATCAATGGTACAACAGACACGAACGTGATTGGTGTCGATCTACCTGAAGGCAAGAAGCTATCGGACATCTTAGGTCCCTTACTTCCACCATCCGCAGACGCGATGAAGTTCTTCGACAAGAAGCCGACGATGGAAGCGATAGACCGTCTGTCAGGTGTAGCATCTGTGCAGCGTGGTGTAGAGTATAAGACAAACACCACCAATCGTGCGATTGAGAGCTACGAGAGCCAAGTACAAACACGCGCTGATGAGAAGATGGATGCTATCGAGGATAGCGTTGGCACAGTGTTGTGGCTAACAGCACAGATGTGTTTGCAGTTCATGCGCAAGGAAGAAGTCGCCATCATCTTGGGTGACAAACTCGCGGCAGATTGGGAACAGCTTGATGCGAAGTCTATTCGCCGTTTGTTTACTCCGCGTGTTGTCGGTGGTAGTACTCTTAAGCCTACGTCACGCGCAAAGAAGGAACAAGCCTTACAGATTTCCCAAATCATTGGTCAATTTACTCGTGCAACTCCTATTGCTGCTGTTGTTGCCCTCAAAGTTCTTTCGCAGGCGTTCGACAATGTAGTTGTCAGCCGTGAAGACTGGGAGTTGATATACAAAGGCATCATGAAGGAGACATCAGGTCCAAGTCCTGACGAACAGCAAGCTGAGCAGCAAGATCAGCAAGGCGCACAACAAGGTCAAGATCGCCGTCAACAGATGGTCATTGAAGCGATGAAGGCACGCGCACAAGGACAACAAGGTGCGCAAGGCGGCGGAGGTGGCGGAGGTGGTGGTGGTCAAGGTGGCGGTGGTATGGAGATTGACAACATTGCGCAGATAGTGCAGCAAGTTGCAGGTCTCATCGATGGTATGCCGCCTCAAATCAAGCAACAACTAGGTATTCAACTCGCACGTGGTAAGAGCGTTGCAGAAATAGCGACGCAGATGATACAACAGATGCAACAAGGTGCTGTTGCATGACGAAGCTACGCTATTGGCGCAACTGGTGGGGTTTGAGATGCTGGTCTGGTTGGTGTTGTGGTGACATTGACTACGATAAGCAATCCGTATTCTGGCGTTGCGCTGATTGTGGCAAGATTAACCGCTAACACGTGGAGGCTATAATGCCCGGTGAAGAGAAAGACCTTATGACTGCTGTCGGTGATAGCTTCGGCATCACTGAGAAGCCTCAAGGTGGAGACGAAGGTGGCGATAGTGGTGAAGGACAACAGCTAGACCTGCCTATCAGTCATCCGCAAGGTGTTGAAGATGGTCAGAGTAGTGATAAAGGTGACGGATCACGACAGGAAACCGGCAGTGATCGTCATTCGCCGCAGCAACGAGGTAAAGAAGACCAACTCTTCACAGACAAACCTCGCAAAGGGCCAAACGGTGAGCTACTTGACCGCAATGGACAGGTTGTTGCGACTACTAGACGTGAAAAGCAGCTAGCTTACAACCTCAATCGCGCACAGTATGCAGCAAATCAGTCAGCACGCCAGATAAAGGCGATGCAACAGCACCTGCAGGCCTACCAAGGCATTGATCAGGTGATGAAACAGCACAACTTGTCGCCGCAGATGGCACAAGAGGCGTTGCAACTGCGTGCTATGGCTGAGAGCAACCCAATTCTCGCCGTCCGTGACATCATTGCACGCGTGCTTGCTGCCGGTGCGACGATGGAGGACATTCTCGGCCACGATGCAGTACCACAGATCAACGCACGTGTTATCACCAACGAACTTGACCGTCGTTTAGGTCCAGTAGAGCAAGCTGCTAAGCAGCGACAGCAACACGAACGCATCCAAGAGCAAGCTCAAGTGCAAATGGAGAACTTCGTGCAGCAACACCCGCATGCTGAAACGCATGGGGTAGAAATCAGCAATTTAGTTCAACAGCATGGTCTTACACCAGAGCGTGCGTACTTTGAACTACGTAGTTGGGTAGAACGTCGAGGTATGGACTTCACTTCACCACTCCGTCCGCAGATTGAGGCTGCTATGAAGCGCCAACGCAACGGTGGTGGTAGACGTGCGTCAACACCGGGTGATATGCGCGGTGTTAGTCCTAACGGCGGTAGCTCAACGTCTATGAATAGCAACCAACGTGGTGACTTCCGCAGCAACACGCCTTGGCGCGACATTGCATCGGCTGTCTTCACGGAGCTTAACTCCAAATAGGACACATGGCAGATGCCTGTACTCCAGAACGTCCTCGCTACGACTGTTGAGCGTAGCAGGAAGAAGTTGATTGTCGCTGCGATGCAAAGCAATGCACTCATGGCATGGTGCTTCGCACGTGATAGGATTGAGAACGAACCCAGTGGATACAACATCACCAATCCACTGCTCACCGGACGCAATCCGACTGTTGGCAGTTATCAGTACTATGACCAGTTGCCAGTGGTACAGACGCAAGAGTTCATCAAACTCGAGTACCGTTGGTCACGTATCGCCGGTACTGTCATCATCTCCAATCAGGAGGAGGATGAGAACAAAGGTGAGCAAGCGGCTGTGAAGCTGTTGCAGGGTAAACTTGAAGCTCTTGAGATGAGCATCAAGGAGAAGTTCTCGATGTACCTGTACGGCTTTGGTGGTGGTAATGATCCGAACGGTCTTGCACTCTTGGTGCCTGACGATCCGACTACGGGTAGTCTTGCTGGCGTTGATCGTGCGACAGAGGTGCAATGGAGGTCGTCAAGCTACGACTTCGCAGGCACACTCAACGCAACGAACATCGAAGAAGCTTATGACGATGTGTTGCTAGACCTCAAGCAGGGCACAGAGCGTCCGAAAGTGATCATCGCTGGTCGCAATCACTACAGACTGTATCGTGCTGCTGTTCGCAGTAAGCTGACCATCCCGCTCACCAACACATCGAGTGGTAAGCGCATGATGGACCTCGGCTTCGATGGTATCAGTCACAACGGCGTGCCGATCATCTATGATGAAAGCTGCCCAGTGGATCGTGCTTACTTCCTCAACGATACGTATTTGCGTCTGCACATCCTTGGTGACAACAACATGAAGAACGTTGACCTCACTGCGCCGTGGACTATCGACGGCTACGGCCAACGTGTCATCACGCAGTGTCAGTTCTGCACGTGGAAGCAGTATCGTACACATGCAGTGGTCAACGACTGAGGCTATACACTGTATAACAGGGGTAACTACGAATGGCGTCCGAACCAACACCAGTAGTAAGCTTTGCTAACAAGCCTATGCGGGCGATGACGATGGACGAACAGAAACGTCCAGTGCCTGCATACACGATTGAGCCGATGAAGCGTACGACTATAGTCAATCGCACTATCAAAGATGAAGTCGGCTTTCGCAATGTGCCTACTGAAGTTGAGATCGATGGATACATGGTTCGCACTCTACGAGGCGACAGTGTATTTCTCACTCATGAAGACGCTCTGCGTATGAGGCTCGACCGCAATCTAGTGCCGATGTTGCTAGAAGGCGGCGACGATACTCCTGTTGGCATGGTGCAAGCTAGCGGTGGGTTGTCTGATAGACAGAAGCAGGCACTTGAAGCAGTGACGAAGCTGCTTGAAGGCGACCCAGATATTGTCAACAAGCTGCTCGCTTCAACTGAAGCTGAGCCTGAGGAAGTGGAGAAGTAGTTATGGCTGTTCAAGTCGCTGTTCCTAGCATGCGTCGTGTCAACTATCGCGTAGCTGATATGTGCTACGCGGCTGATGTCGGCACTGACGGCATTACGACTGTAGACATCCCGGCTGTTGCTGCAGCAGGCGCGGGTGTGATTGTCAATGGTCAGGTTCTCGCAGCGGCAGGTAATCTTGTGCCTGCTGTAGCGTTGACTGACTTTCTCATGGGCCGGTATGGTCGTCAAATCTCTGTCACTGCTGGTGCCGGTGGTGCTGGTGTGATTTACGGTTACGACTACCTCGGTCAAGCTATCAAAGAGAACGTCACACTCATCGCAGGTGCTGTGTTGAGTAAGAAGATGTTCAAAGACATCGCTTATGTGAGTGTGCCTGCAGCGGGTACGTTCAGCATTGGCGTTGGTGCTATTCTTGGTGTGCCTTACAAAGTACTGCACACTGCTATCAGCGGTGAGTTGACGAGCGATGTTACTGCCGCTGCTGGAGCACTCGTTGCAGGCGTAGTCACGCAATCGCTTACATCAGGTGATCCACGTGGCACGTATGCACCCGCTGCCGCGCCTGATGGTACGCGTTACTATCGCTTCTCGTGCTTTGTGGATCGTAGCAATCTGCACGGCTCTGCGCACGTGACTGTGTAACTTCAACAAACTACAACAGGAGGAGGTTAGCATGACTGTCGAATATGCTCAGCAGTATGGAGGACAGAATGTCGTCGCAGTGCGTGATGCACACGCAAGTGATCCTGGCTATGAGAAAGACGGTGATTGTGTTGTAGCTACGCTCGCGGATGGCAGTGTGGTGACGGTCAAGAAGAGCCAATTGACCACTGCTGCACCTGCTGACAAGGCTGGTGCGAAGCCTGCTGCATATCCGGGCAAGAAAGAGTAACGTTGTCAACGTGTTAGCCCTCACGCATGTAGCAACGTGGGGGCTAACTGCACGCTATATATAAGGTGTGGAACAAACCATGATCACATTTGGCGATCTTGTGACGAAGGTTCTACAGCGATTGGCACTCGTAGAAGGGTTGGATGCACAGATATACGCCGAACCACGCATACAGCTAGCCATACAACACAAGTTCGACCTCATATTCAGGGAGTATTGGATACCTGAGTACATGACGTATCAGGAGCCACACGTGTTAGACGGTGTGAATGGCTTCATCGTCACAGACACAACGAGCTTGATTAAGGATTGGCGTGATCTGCATAGTGTATTTCACGAAGGATCACACAAGCCGATGCCTATCGCGCCCATGAGCGTGCGTGATATTGATGTCAACTACCCAAGCCTACGCCCAGCAGGCATGAACGCGACGAAGTTATTTCGCGTTGTACCTCCTACAACTACGGGCACGGTGTATGTGACATACAGAACTAAGCCAGACGACTTTGAAGAAGACAGCGATGAGATTTACATAGACACGCAGTTGTTGTTGCTGGGCAGTTGTTGGGACGTGCTTGAAGGTGATGGCACCAATCCGGGTGAGAGTGACAAGTTCAAGATGTTATTTCAGGATGCATTGAGCCAGTTCAACCGCAGCCAATTCAACATCCCTATGGACAGTGTGCAGTCAACACGCTCAGTCGTGAACAGGTGGTCATAACATGGTGCAGATGACCGCTCGCGCGCATAAGCCTGTAGGCAGACCTAAACAGAAACGACCGACTGCGAAGTTACAGAACACCACCATTCGCGACTTCGGTGGTGGGTTGAACGTCGTTGACAGTGAACAGAACTTGACGTCGAAGTTCGCACCTGTGTTCGACAACATGATCACATACACCGATCGTCGTGTAGGTCCGCGGCACGGGTTTGAGATGTGGTTGAAGTTGAAACAAGGCACAGCGACAACGACAACGGTTGACATCGCAATAACTACCATAGCAGAGAACAAGATCGTCACTGTGTATTGGGGCGCGCATCCTGCAATGAATGCAATGTCCCATGTCACGATCAGCGGATGGGACATTACATTCAACGGCGTCACACCTGAGATGATGAACCGCACGCATGGTGTGCGACGTGTGATTGATGTTAATCAATTCGAGATCGTTGTGTCTAACTCACCGTCAGCTACAGGTGGATGGAGTGCAGGCGATAACGTCACTATTACGCATGACACATTCATGCTAGGCGGCGAGCCTGTAGAGTGCAAGTACTTCGCCAACTACGTCATTATCTGGTCATCCACGGGTGAGATCGTTCGTGTGGATAGAGATAAGAACGCGCAGCGTATATTGAGCCACGCTATAGCATACGCACAGAACAACACGCGTATTGGTTGGACACAGACTGACATTGTAGCAAGCGACATCTTTGGTAAGGAGTTGGTATGTAGCAATGGCCGCGATAAGCCGTTGTCGATAGACTTCACACGTGTTGACTGGGTGATGCCGTTGGTAGATCCTGGTAACAGTAGTAGCAACATCGAGGTGCCAGCATTTGATGCATGCAAGTCAGCATTTCGTTACTTCACTGTACACGATACAGACTTACGCGATCTGCCTGACTATGTGACGAACATTCGCATCGCTGCCAAAGACACATGCGTAGTGTTCTCGACCGCTCCAAGTCCGATGGATGCTGTTGACATCGACATGTCGAAGATCGTCGCTAGTCCTGAACAAGCCGTGCGTGCGTTCGCTACCATCAAGGACGCATTGTTAGTCATCACACCAACAGCGACGACGTTGATGAAGTTAGGCACGATGTCAGACACAGGCGGCAGTGCTGTATCACTACACGATCCGCAGCCATTAGACACACTCAACGGGTTTGGTAGCAATGCGCCGCGCAGTGTTGTGGAGATAGGCAGCGACGTGTTCATGATTGACTTCAACGGTGTGCCTAGTGCGAAGTTGTCTACTGTGTCGAACGCTGTCGTACCTGAGCGTGTGTCTAACTACATCGAGACGATGATGTCAGCGCACATTGCGAGGTTGAAGAAAGAGACAATGAGGCTGAAGACATTCGGCTTCTACGATAGCAAGAACAAGACTGTTCACTTCTACCTGCCGAAGTACGACGCAAGCGACGTACGCAGGTTGACAACCGATCCATTGTTCTTCGATGGTGACATGGGTCACAATGACATCACCAAGCGCACGTTGATCATGCGCATCGACAGTCATCAGTTTGAAGAAGGTGACTTGGTAGATGTATCAGGCTCAGCAGCAGTAGGTGACGTTGACGCAGTGAACATCAACGGTCGTCGCGAGGTGATTAGCGTTATCAACGATGATTACATACTTGTATCAATAGGTGAGGATCTACCTACAACACCGCCAGCCACGAACATCTCAGGTGGTGGCAACAACATCCAAGTGCGACCTGTGAACAATGGCACCATTGGGTACATCTATCACTACGTGCCGCAGTTGAAGCTATTCGCATGGTCTAGGTTCAAGACAGCTAAGCCGCATGCTGTCAATCAACTACTGTTCAACTGCGGATGTGGCACCATCGAGGGTAGGTCGTTCCTGTTCACACCCGATGGCTACATGATGCGCTATGGTTCGATGGACACGCATGTACATGCTGATTGGCTAGGCATGTATGACCTCGCATCGTGGACTAGCAACACACTCTACAACGCAGGCACGCGTATCTTCGACAGCGCGGATGGGTTGGTGTATAAGTGTCTAGAGAACGTGCAGACTATAGCAGCCAACTTCCCAGCAGCACGTGCTATCAAGCCCGACGCATGGGAGGAATACAAAGGTGAGCCGATTGAAAGCAAGTGGGAGCTACCTTGGGCTGACTTCGGTTCACGACAGGCGACAAAGGCGTTGCGCTTTACACATGTAGATGCATCAGGTGATGCGCAGTTTACATTGCGACTATACTCCGACAACATCTATCGTGATGCTGCAACTGGTCAACAGATGCCAGCACGTGAGTTGACCTTTGTACCGAATGAAGCAGGTGCGTATGGTGCAGGTCCACAGGTGTATGGTGCAGGACGCAGAACACGAGAACAAAAACTGTGGCAGGTACCTGTCAAGTTCAAGATACTCAAAGCTGCTGTAGAGGCGCAATCAACTGGACCGCTGTCTATCAATGCAATTAGCTTCATGTATCAACGTGGTAGTTTGATGCGTGGGTGAGTTATACAGTGTATAACATGTTGACATTGTTATATATATATGCAACAAATATTAGCCTAGGGCGGCGGCGGGCGGTTGAGTTAGACATATATTGCATGGGCTACATTGCCCCACACATGGTGGGCAGTGCGCAATGGTAGCCAACATTCGCGGTTATACTCCCAACTACGCATTCAAGCTTGTCAACTTCGACACACCTAGGTGGCATACACTCGAGTATGCCAACTGGACGCAGCTTGATAGCATGTTGCTGCAAGCTGGCATTCCTAACATCCGTGGTGAGTGGATATATAGCACACGTTATTACGTCGGTGATCGTGTGTTTGATAGCACCACAGGTGTGTTGTATCGTTGTCTAGTCGAGCACACCAGCGCAGGAACTGGTACGTTTGCTGATGATCGCGCATTGCATCCCACGTATTGGACGATACAGACAACTGGTGTGCCGATCTTCCGTGGACAGTGGCAGACTAGTGCTACGTATTCGTTAGGTGACATTGTATTCATCAACGCGTATCAGTACTATCTGTGTATCGATAGCCATCTATCTAGCCCAGCATTTGCAACTGACGCGGCGAAGTGGACGCTTGTCTTCGACGCTACTGCAGCTGTCAATACGACAAATGCGAATGCTACTGCGTCATCTAATAGCGCGTCGCAAGCTGCAACGAGTGCGACGAATGCTGCGACGAGTGCGACGAACGCACAGGCGAGCGCGGTTGAGAGTGCTGCACAAGCTGCGAAGTTGTTTGGTACATCTACATCATCGAACACTATCGGGCTGACTGCGAAGACGTTCGTCACACAGGCGAACAAGTACTTCAACGTTGGCAAGTTCATCATGGTGCGTGCCAACTTAGACCCCATTAACAATTGGATGTGGGGACAGGTGTCGTCGTACAGTGGTACGTCACTTGTCATCAACTCTATCACATCAAGCGGCGCAGGGACGTTTGTCGATTGGATCATCGACGTATCAGGTTCGCGTGGTGCTATAGGTCCGCAAGGTATACAGGGTGAGCTTGGACCGCCACTCGTTATCAAAGGCACGGTGCCTAGCGCAGGAGCATTGCCACCTACAGGTAACACTATAGGTGACATGTGGATTGCTACCGACAATCAGCATCTGTACATCTGGGATGGTACGCAGTGGGACGATGCTGGTCCGCTTGGTACTAGCACAACTACAACTGCTGACAATCCACCGAGCAATCCTAAAGATGGAGACATGTGGTGGGAGAGTGATAGCGGCATCTTCTGGGTCTACTACGATGACGGCAATACGTCGCAGTGGGTACAAGCGGGAGGAGCTGCAGCTAGTATCAACCAGAATGCTGTGTTGAAGACTGGCGACACGATGACTGGTGATTTGTCGATTAACAAACTTGCGCCTTCTATATTCCTCGACAAGACAACAGTAACAGCAGGCGGCCTTTACGGGCGTTCTGGATCGCGAACGATGTGGCGTGTAGTAGTCGGTGATGGAGGAGCGAACGAAGCATTTCATCTACAACGATACGACGCAGCAGGTGTTTTCGTCGATAGTGCAGTTGTAATCAATCGCACAAATGGTGATATAGGTTTTGGCGTGGGTACACCCAACCTTATCAGCTTTAATGCACCTTCAACAGTTCAGGTGTTAAACACGACCGCTTCAACAACACCTACAACAGGCGCATTAACTGTTGCAGGAGGATTAGGTGTTGGTGGTGGGATTAATGCTACTGGTACAATCAGATCATTTGCCAAATCTAATGTACTCGGCAATCCCAATGGCGCGGCATTCAACGCAGCAGTCGCACAAGCTGATGCAAACTTGTTGCTGTATGATGGAGGTGGCAACAATTGGTGTGGAATGGGAATTGATTTACAGGGTCACTTCTGGCTACGTACTGGTTTAAGCGGATCACCAGTTCCGACACTTGCTATTACAACTGATCAAGTTGTCCGTGTTCAGAACGCCCTTCCTTCCAATTCACCAACATCAGGTGCGTTGGTTGTATCTGGTGGTTTGGGTGTTGGTGGGAATATTAACGCTAGCAGCATTACCTGCGACAGCGCAGGTGATACTATATTTTCATATATGCGCAATCCAGCTCCCAGCACAGGCGCATGTTATGTTGCACAGAATTTTAATCCGTCTGGCACTCGTTATATGCTTTATATGAAAGTAGCCAATGGTGCGACAGTAGGAACAATAACATCAGACGGCGCAAGTGCTGCCTACAACACCTCCTCAGGAGCAGAGCTTAAAGAAGACCTCAAATCATTCGACGCAGGCAGCATCATAGACAACACGAATGTGTATGACTTCGCATGGAAGTCTACTAAAGAGCGCGCATTTGGTGTCATCGCTCAGCAGGCTGTTGATGTATATCCGCTCGCAGTCACACATACAGAGGCATCGACCGAGAAGGGTGCTGAGAGAGATGAGTGGTGGGGTGTTGACTACTCCAAATATGTCCCCGTGTTATTGCAGGAGCTGAAAGCGTCAAGACAACGCGAGCGTGAACTAGTCGCACGCATTGAAGCATTAGAAGCTAAGACAATTGGCACACCTACATCCAAGCGCGGGAGAAGTTGAGATGGCAATCGACTTTCCTGCTTCACCTACTATCGGCCAGACATTCACCAGTGGCGGCATGGTGTATGTGTTCAATGGCACAGGATGGACGGTGAAAGGAGGAACTACACTAGACTGGGTGTTGAAAGCTGGCGACACTATGAGTGGTGATTTGACGATCAGCAAAACAAAGCCCAACGTGATATTAGATAGACCTGTTGGCAGTCCAGCAGAGATATTCAGTAAGACGGGTGGACTTACTCGTTGGCGGATTAATTTAGCAAATGGCCTTGCAGAAAGCGGTGGAAATGTTGGATCAGGTTTTCAGATTGATAGATATGATGATGCAGGCAATATCATCGAGGCGGCACTAAAAATTGACCGCGCAACTGGCTATGTTACAATAGGTCAAACGACAATTGCCAACGCCTATGGTAATCTAATAATTCAAGCTGGTGCTGGCACAGGATCGCCTCTTATACAGGGGATGAAGGGTGGTTTAGTTCGTTGGGAGCTATTCTTAGGAGATAGTACTGCAGAGACAGGCAGCGATGCGGGGTCTAACTTTAGCATTCGCAGTGATACAGATGCGGGTGTAGCAAAGGCAACACCACTGACAATCAGCCGTGCAACAGGTGCTACTGCACTGTCATCTACAGTAGCATCAACATCACCTACAACAGGCGCATTGACTGTAGCTGGTGGTTTGGGTGTTGCTGGTAACATTCACAGTAGTGCTATCGGCCTTGGAACTGCTATTGGGACATACCCCGGTGTTGGTAATACTACTGTAGGAACTGAAATCGGTACTGGATATTTTACAGTCAGCATTGCCAGTGGTAATGCACCGATTTTCTCCAATCGCAACGTCGATGGCGGACTTATGGATTGCCGTCGTAGTGGCGTATCTACTGGCAACATCTCTACCACAGCAACAGCGTGCTCGTTCAACACATCGTCAGACGCAAACCTGAAAGAAGACCTGAAATCGTTTGATGCAGGTAATATCATTGATGACACTGAGGTGTATGACTTCAAGTGGAAGGCAACTGGCGAGCGTGCATATGGTGTGCTCGGTCAGCAAGCTAAAGAAGTCTACGCTACACCTGTGACCTATGATGAGAAAGAAGATCGACACTATGTGGACTATAGTAAGTATGTCCCTGTGTTGTTGCAGGAGTTGAAAGCAGTACGTGCGAGGCTTGCTGTGCTTGAGGGCCGCACACCTGATAAGCCACCAGCGAAAAAGAGATGATACGTGTAGCTGCTATAGTGATGCTATCAACGATGACAACATCGTGTGCATACACTGCGCCTTATGGTGGCTTCTTTGGTTTTCGTGAGCCACTCAGACAACCGGCAGCGATAGCTGTACCTGAGAGTTATACGAAGTCTGAAGTAGATGCGATCAACGCAGAGACAGTGTGTAGGTTGCAATCGAGGAATGTGTTAGAGGCTGGACGCTGCGGTGTGAAAAGGTAGGAGGTAGACATGCCTATCGGGTTCATCTTCTGGGTCATCATGTTGTTGATCTTGGTGTTTGGCTTCATTCGCAACAATCCTACGTTTGCACCTTATACATGGGGCTGGGATGTGTTGTTGTACATCTTGCTGTTCCTGCTGGGATGGAAGGTGTTTGGTTTCGCTATCCATGCATAGGCTGTTGAGATGAAGATCACAGTTCGTCAGGTAGAAACGCCGCGCGATAGTGTGGACATTGAAGATGTCGCCACGCATGCAAGTAACGAGCACGGTTGTGGTCGCGAGTTTGATCCTCGTGCTATCGGTCGCCACGTGTTCTATGCCGTTAAGGACCCCGAGAGGAAACACATCAACGGATGGGTTGCTTACGACACAGACAATAAGCCTGTTGGCTATCTTGTAGCAACGATGCGTGAGAGCATGTACAGCTTCAGGTCTTACGCCATACAGGAGATGTGGTATGTGTTGCCACATGCGAGGAAGTCATTAGCAGGTTTGATGCTACTACACGCGTTCGACAAATGGGCGACAGAACGCAACGCGGAGAGGATATATATGCAGGTTGAACACGATCAAGATGACAAACTCATCGAGCGCGTGTTCAGGCTGATGGAGAGTATGGGCTACAGGAAGCAAGGCTACATCGGTGTTAAGGTACTAGACGGCAACAAGGAGAAGGATACAAGTCATGATCGCACCGCACATCGCGCAGTGGGCGCTGAACAAGCGCAACACTAGCGACCACGCGCATGTCGTGGTTGCTACTCACATCAACAACATCAACGACAAGCCTAAGAAGGCCGAAGTTGATGACACTATACCTGTGTTAGAGACAAAGGGTGGTGGTGGATATCAGCCACCTCCACAGCCTACCGCACTTGAGCAAGCGCAAGCTCGTGACTGGGAAGCGCAACAGGAAGACGTACGTGAGACACGTCGTGAAGAGAAAGCTGCTGAGAAGGAAGAGGACAAGAAGGCGATTAGTGATGCTGCGTGGTTGAGCAGTAAGAACGCTGCGTATGGTGGTGCTAAGAGTGGTGCTGCTTCGCGGCTGAATGCACTAGGCATCGGCGCAGGTGATCAGTACGGCGTGTGGGATCAAGTCAATAACAGGTATGATACAGCTAATGCAGGGCTGCAGACTGGTGCCGACTACAGCGGTGCTTTCAACTCTAGCATCGTGGATGAGATACTTGGTTCTGCTAGGACAGGACAGAGGAACAAGTACGGCACAGCATTCTCTAGTGCGATCTCACCGTACTTTGCAGAGGAACAGTTCGGCTCTACGTCAGACGATGCTATCCTCGCGAGCATTCTCGATCAGCAGTACTCAGATGCGATGACTGATCTGCAAGCATCACGCGCACGTGGTAGCACCAATGAAGCGACATACAATCGTGCGCTACGTGACCTCGACAGGACCAAGGCAACAGCGAACACAGATTTGCAGAACATCGGCCGTGGTGTGTTGGAGGATATTACAGGCGACATCGGCACGCGTCGCCAAGGTTCGTTGGATCAAGCAGCTAACTGGGACTTCGGCACAACTTACGACCCGACTGCAGAAGCTAACCGCATTCGTAGCTACGCTGATGAACGTCGTGCTGGGCTTGAAGGTGAGTTGCGTGGTGCAGTGGGTGGTAGGGAGTTCTTTGACGTCAACTCGCTACTTGGTAAAGCTGCTGCGAAGGTTGGTAATCAAAGCACAGGCACAACGGGTACGTCGGCGCTGTATGACACGTTCGAGAATGAAGCTACACGTGCGAATGAGAACGTGCGTGCGAACGAAGGTACGTTCTAACACACACGTTATACACTGTATAGCGGCGTAGGACTACACCTATGATGGACATGGGCATCGGCAGCATCATTAGCGGCGGCTTAGGCTTCGCTGGCGCTATGATGCAAGCTGAAGAGCAAGCTGAAACTCGCGACATGAATTGGGCTGTCGCGATCATGAACTACCAACAGCGTGAACGTGAACGCGCTGAAGCTATTGCAATGGCGTTGAAGCAGCGTAAGGAGCAACAGCTTGGTAGTACAGACATACGCGGTACAAGGACGAAGTTCGTACCCGGTCAAGGGTGGGTTACTACAGGTGCTCCTGACGTACTAGACATGATGAAGCTCCAAGACGCGGAGCAGAAGAAGGTACTACAACACGATCTACCGCAGCGTAGGCAAGTTGCAGATCGCAACTACGTGCGTGGTTTGCAGGATGAAGGCACTGCTGACACGTTGAAGAGGATGTTCGTCAATGCGCTTGCACCTGCGAAGAGTGATGAAGGTTATGCGAATGACCTGTATCAGGCGCAGGCTATGGGGCTACGTGAAGCAAGCGCAGATGCTGGTCGTCGTGCATGGACGCAAGCTATGCGTACGCAGCAGAACAGCAATTTCGATGAGATAGCTTCAGGTATGCAGCGTGAGAGCAACCGCGCATACGCCAACGCTGCACTACAGGCGAAGTTGATGTCACGTGGTGTTGGTGAGAAGGAGAGACAGGGTAAGTTGAGTAGTCTGTCTAACCTGTACAACATGTTCGCAACGCGTGCTGGTCAATTGCCTGAGACCAACTACAGACCACAAACACTCGACACCAAGGGTACATTAGACCAGTCGATGGCTGGTGGCTTGCAAACAGGTAATGCTGCGATTGCTGCACTTGGTAAGAAGGGCGGGGAGCTTGACTATCTGTCGCCACTCACAGGCTACGGCAACGCTGTTGCTGGGTTGGGTAGTTCGCTGGGTAGTGCATTCAATCGCATGGGTGCGCAGAAAGCGTATGAAGACAGCCGTGGTGGTGTAACTGGGTTCGGTGGTAGTGGTAGTTACAATCAAGGTGACATGTATCTTGATGAAGAACGTGGCGCTGTTGGATAGGTGACGTATGCCTCGTGTTATCCCTAGCGGCGGCAGTGATCAGACTGCGTTCTTCATGGCGAGGAATGCTGCGGCTGATGATGCGCTTACTAGACTGTACTTGACGCTGCTGGCACGCAAGGAGGATCGTGAACGTAATGAAGCACTGCAACGCGAGTTGTTAGGCACACGTCATGGCAACCGTATGCAGGAGTTGGAGTACATCTATGGGCCACGTGGTCCTGCGAATGGACCTACTGCACATCCATTCGGTAGTCCCGGTGCGCAAGGTGATCCACTAGCTAAACCAGCTACACCACAAGCAGCACCACAAGCGCCATTGCCACCTAGACCTGGTGATCCGCCTGTTGGTGGGTTCTTACCGGGTGCCGGTGCTGCACCTAGTACAAATGCATTCACACCTACATCAGGTAGCGTGAGCAATCCGTCACCTGTTGGCCCACAAACGAGTGCTGATGATCAGCTACCACCTAATGCACGCATGGCTGCTGGTGTGTTGCCTGCTGGTGGCGTGAGTGAGTTCAGTGCGCAGTCTAAACCTGTACCATTGCCGGGACAGCGCAAGGCGAATGCGCAAGAACCCGGCACGATGAAGTATCAATACCCACAGAAGCGACCCACACGCGGTCCTGCTGAGTTTCAAGAGATGCATCCGTATTGGGTGCAGAAGATGGATGAAGCTGAGGACAAGTACAAGATACCCAAAGGCACGTTGCTTGCGTTGTACGGATATGAGAACGCTGGCGGTGCGATGTTGGGTAGGAATGGTGCAGGTAGTGCTGAGGGGATATTTCAATTCACTAAACAACTGCGTGATCAGTACGGGATTTCAGATCAAGACATCATGAACCCTGCTGTGATGATTGAAGCTGCTGCTAAGAACTTAAGACACAACGCGAATGCGTATAAGCAACTATCAGGACAAGACCTGCCGAATGATCCACGCGCGGTGCCGTATTGGATCGCACTACATCAGTGGGGTGCGACAGATGGGAGTAGACTAGTACACGCGCATCGCAGTGAGAGCGGCCACATGCCTGCTGCTGATGTGATGTTGAAGACACCTAAGCGTGACAACTATTCGACGCTGGTGAACAACGGCATACCGGGGCATGCGCGTGTTGATGATGTGTTAGGTCGCATCATGGAGAAAGCACTGCCGTGGTTTGATAGTGGTATTAAACTGCGTACGTCGATGGGACAAGGTGATGCGGGTGCAGCACCTAGACCACCTGCTGATGTGCCAAACACAGGAGGCAGTACTGGTAGCAACGTCCCTTTCCCCAATTCGGGGACGACGACCCAGAACGGGAGGACGATAGCGCCTCCAGACCACCCCAGTATTAACGGTGTTAATCCACGATTGGTAGCTGCTGTGCGTGGTGGTGCTGCTATGGCACTGCCACCGGGTTATGCGGTTAGAGCTACATCAGGTCATCGTCCCGGTGACACAGGTAGTCATCACGCTAAAGGCAATGCGAGTGACTGGCAGATATACAAGCCCAATGGTGAACCTATTCCGCATACGGGGGATGATACTACGGGGCTATACACACGCATGGCACGCGGTGTCAAAGCGTGGGTGTTGGAGAACGACCCAGCATTAGCAGATCGCATTGGCTATGGTGGTGCGTTTGACAAGAGTAGAGGTAGCCTGACAGGTGTACCGGATTTGATGCATTATGATCTAGGTGGTGCTAATCGTGGACAGTTGCGACCTGATGTGATGTTCTCTAAGTTGACACCACTAGCACCTAACGAACGCAATGCACCTATACCCGGACAGCAGCAACAAGCACAGCAGCCACAACGTGTTGCATCAACACAGCCACAAGCATATCCACCACTCAAACCGAGTGAGGCATTTAGTCCACTACGTACTCAGCAGCCTGCTGGTGTTGTTAATCCTGCTACACAGTTCGGCGTCAAGCCTGTAGGTACGATAGGACAAGGTACGACGTTTGGAGATATACAACACACAACGCCACGTAGGCGGTTCAACGAAGCTCCGCAAGTTGCAACACCTCCTGAAGTAGCACCAGCCACAGCGACACCTGCTCCACCTACGAACGTGCTACCTCCGGGGTGGAAGTACGGCACGTTGGCGAATGGTGCGCCGTTCTTCAAGCTGCCTGATGGTAGTGTGCAGTTGGCACCTAAAGGGTACAAGCCACCATCAAGTACGCCGACTGAACCACCTCCTGTAGCTATGCCACAAGGTGCTGGGTCGTTAGCTATAGCATCGCAAGGTAGGAATGCTGAGCGTATGGCTGAGCAGATGGCTCCTGCTATACCTATACCACGACCTAGACCAAGTGAATTAGAACCTCGATATATCTACAAGCCGTATATAGGTGGCGCACCTATACCACAACCAAGACCTCCAGAAGCGCCGATGCGCGGCGATGTACCTATACCACAACCGCGGCCGATTGAGGCTGATGCCGGTGTGCCTGTGCCTATATACAACACAGGTGTAGGTGACAAGGTGCCGTTCCAATCACCGGGTGAATTGCCACAAGGTAAGTTGCCTAAGGGACAGTTCCCAGATGATCCGAGTTGGTTCTCTATAACACCACGCGGACATGTGCCAGAGCCTGATGTAGTACCAACACCAGCGCCGCCACCGAATGTAGCACAACAAGCGCCCACACCGACGCCTCAGCCGTTGTCACTGGGTCGTGATGTAGTGCCGCCTGCTGATCTACCTGATGCGTCGTCACAACAGGCTGGCAGTGTTGAACCGTATGATCCTAACGCTGATCCACTGCCGTTGCCAGAGTTGCCACCTATACAACAGGCTGATGTGCGGCCCGAGGATGCGGAGCTATACACAGGTCCAGCATCGACAGCAGCGCCGACGCCTATGCGTGATGCTAATGACGCATCCGCTGGTGTGAGTGGTATGCAGCCGTTCTCAATGCCTGCGCCTAATGTGAATGGTAGTACACAAGGATGGAAGCCATACAACGCAACACCGCCAGAGATGCCCAACGTTGCTAATGTAGAACGCAAGTTGGACTTGTCACTAGCTCCACCTGTAAAGCCGGGCGAACCTGATCCCAATTCGTGGATCAATGATTTGTATAAGAAGTACATCGACAACGGTAGACCTGACACACGTAGTCAGTATCGTGCGCCACTGCCGCAGATGTTGCGTGATCCATTCAACCCGCCACTACGACAGCCTACCACGCCATCAGCACCTACACCTACGCCTACACCTAACACACCTGAAGGTAGACAGAACGCATTCATAAAGGCGATGCAGGATTGGCAACAGTGGCGACGTGATAACACTGCACAAGTACCAGAGGCTCAGCCTAACACAGGTCCAAGCGAGTTGGAGATGGCTAACAGTGCGCAGAAGCGCATTGCTGACATGTTGCAAGCTGCACGTGACTGGTACTATGGACCTAACAAGGTGAAGACTGAGACGATTGGTATGCCTAAGTCAGCTACACCTACGACGTTGAGCAAGCCTAACAACCCGATGGCAACAGGCATACCGCTACCGAAGCAGCCGCCGTTGGTGTTGATACCTAACAAGGGCACAAACACGCCAGCGTTTAGCGGACCCGTGGTGGGTGCGCCTGATAGTGGAGGTGCCAAAGTGATGCCGGGAGGTAGTGTTGTTGCGCCACCTATTGGTACAGGTGGAAGTGCGAAACCTCCCGGCGTTCCTAAGGTAGCTGATCCTAGTTCACCAACAGGGTATAAGTACCTGACACCTGAAGAGGCTGCACAACTCGCGCCTGTTGTAGAAGAGCAACCTGTTGAATAGCACACATGCCTGTTAGCCGTGAAGAGTACATTGCACAGTATGGCATAGACCCTGAGACAGGTGCTAGTGCAGCAACTGCGCCTGCGCCTGAAGAGGGTGGCGGTGTTTGGGATCACCTTAAGGGGTTGGTGGTTGGTGCTGCGTCTGCACCTACTGATCTATACGCGTTGCCTAGTGTAGCGTTGTCAGGTGGACAGGCGTTGTACAGGTCGTACGCCAATGATACGAAGTTCCTAGATGAGTTTCGCAAAGACTTGCAGATCGACAATGCACAGACGAACATACAAACGCATCTGCAAAGTGTTGCTGATCAGTGGAAGCAGCGTGATCCGTCATTGACAGAGGAACAGATCAACGCAGGTTTGCAGGACTATACCAAGTCGAAACAATACGAAGACTTCACACAGGAACAGTTGACACACTTCCCTTATGTGGCGGCGAAGTGGAAGGACACTGTTCGTGGTGTGTTAGGTGACGAGCGGCCTGATAGTCAGCGCAAGTGGACTGAGAGTGCTGCTGAAGTGTTAGGCGGTGCTGTCGTTGGAGGTCCGGGTGGTTGGGCTACTGGTGTAGCATCTGCTGGGAGTAAGGTGGGAGGTATCACTGCGAAGATAGCCAACTCAGCTATCACACGTGGTGCGTTGAACACTGCTGAGATACTCACACCTGTCACTGTACCTTATACAGGAGCGAACATAGCACTCAACGCGGGCGTTGGTCTGGCTATGGATCAAGGCATGCGTGCTGTACAGGGTAAGGACACTGCGTTTACACCAGAGAATGAACACAGCGCCGGTATAGGTACAATAGCTGCAACAGGTGTAGGTGTTGCTGGGTTCGCTGCGTTCGTGGGTGCTGTTAAGGGCAGGAGTGCTGCTGCTATACGCAACGCAACGCCGTCACCTACAGCGGCAGCGTTGAAGAACAACCCGACATTAGACCCACGTGTTAGTGATCCTATCATGCCGGGTGGACCGTTGATCAGGGGTGGACCTGATCCACAGTACGGACCACCGAGTTCACTAGACGCCATGAACCCATTGACAGCAGCCAAGCGCAAAGGTGAAGGGTTGCTGATGGATGAAGGCGCACCTGTATATCAGGCTGTGAAGGATATACACGGTGCTGATGTTGCGTATGATTTAGAACTCAAGCGCATGGATGCTAGCTACGCAGTGTTGAATGACACAATACCGAGTGACGTCAGCAACGCGATGAGGAATGTGCATAATCTGATCGAAGGCATGAACCCTGATGAACAAAGGGCGATGCTGAATGGGTGGTGGTTGACGAGTGATGCTGCGCAGAACAGGATTAGACATAGTGAGGCACTGGCGGAGGAGGCTGCACTACAAGCGAAGATAGCTAATCCACAAACGACGCCACAAGGTAGGGCGACTGCAACGACTAGGTTGGCAGAGTTGCAGAGTGACATACAACGGTTCACATTAGATCAACGTAGTGCGAGGCCACGTATACCTGACGTTCCTATGGTGGAAGGTCAGAACATGGCTAATACATTTCTCAATGACATGTCACCAAACACGGTGAAGTTTAGGAACGAAGTCAAGGCGCTCAACAAGAGCATGTTGGATTTGCAAGTGAGGTCAGGTGAGTTGTCGCAAGCTGTTGCAGATGAGATGCACAGGTTGAACCCTTACTACGTACGTGCTGTCAACGATCCGTTGAAAGGTAAGACGGGTGTGTCGCGTATGTGGGAGAGTATTAGTCAGGGGATTAACCGTTCGCTTGAGCGTTCATCTGAAGGTGCAGGTGCGAGTACGTTGCATGAAAGTCCGTTGCGTCATCTAGACAAAGGCATACCACAGGAGAAACTACCCGGCGCACCAGAGACACGCATCACGCAGCCACTCGAGCCGATGTCAGCAGCACGGCAGTACGTCGAGCAGGCATATCGAAGCGCCAAGCTGGTGATGACGCGCAATGAACATATAAGACATCTAGCATGGGAAGATGGGATAGGTGCCAATGGTGTGAAGACTGCGTTTCACACAGACGGACACATGCGAATTGTCAATGGACCTAATGGACGCGAGTGGTGGACTGGTGAGTTGTTGAGGAGTAGTCAAGTCAACGACGCCATGCGCAATCCACGTGTAGTAGGTGAGTGGCAGGATGGGAAGTTAAGACTGTGGGAGTTCGGTGATCTAGCTCTTGCACAGGCATTGCGTATGGAGCCTGCGCAGTTGACCGGCATGATGAAGATGTTGTCTGTCACTAGCAACATCATGAAGCAATTCACCACGGGTAGGTTCGCACCTTGGTTCGCGCCGTTGGGTGCGATGTATAACACGATCATTGGTATAGCAACACGTCAACCCGGTAGAGCGTTCGGCACTGCGTCGTATCTAGGACACAGGTTCCTACCTAAGTGGGCCAACAAGTTCGGACTTGACGCGTTACCTGACATCACTGTGCCATTGACGTGGCCTTATCACTTAACACGTACGATCATCGAGTTGTCTGCGTATCATATGACGCAGCCAATTGTGCAACAGTTGATTAAGAACTCGCCGTTCGCATCGTTGCAGCAGGCAGTAGGTGCGCCGCAGTTTAGCAAGATGGTCAACATGATGTTGAAGGTGGCAAGCTGGGCAGAGAACTCACCAGCAGTGTCGCTACTCAAAGCGGGGGCGTCGTATGGACATCAGAGCATAGACAAGGTGCCGCTTGTACGTGGTGCGTTTCATGAGATGGCTGACAAGGTGCCCGGTGTGTTGAAGGGTGCGTGGCAGTTCTACAAAGACGGGCTGGATGCTATCTACCTAGCCGACAAGCGCATGTACTATACACAGAACTACGCGCTTCAGCATCTCAAGTACAGCAAGCTCGGCCAAGCTGTGCCGCAGTTTGAGATTGATAAGATCATACGTGAGGCGCGTGTGTTAGCTGGTGACATGGCGAAGGTGCCTGCTAGCAAGGCGATGAAGGACTTAGAACGTATCTTCCCTTACTTAACACAGACCAAGCTTGGTGCGTATCATCTGATGCGCAACATGGGTAGCAAGGAGACCGCTGCGTATGTGATACCACGTATTGTAGCTATGTCGAACATGATGGCGGCTAGCTACTACATGATGACGTACTGGAATGCTGAGAGTAGGAAGGAGTTCTGGGAGCGGACACCTGAACATCAGCGGTGGAAGTACGCATACGTGCCAACGTTGAAGCTGGCAACTGCGTGGGCCTCAGGTACCAACCTGCCGTATAGCAGAGACCTATACTATAAGGTACCTATACCACCTGACATAGCGCCGATGGTGGCAGGCATGACTGCGTTCTGGCAGATGCTTGGTGCGATACCAGCAGACGCAACACCGAAGCCAATTGCCAATGACCTGTTCAAGGTGTTGACAGATAGCGTAACGCCTGCAATGCCGCCGCTTGCGCAGACGATACTAGGTGCGAGTGGGTTGAAGTTAGATCCGCAGTCAAGTGAGACACGTGGTGGTGATTGGATACGCAACATGGTGCCGAGGTTCAAAGCTGGACCGCAGGCGGAGGCACGCACGAACTTGGGACAAGTGTCGAATAGCACAGCGTTGATGATGAACGGATTGCTGGGTGCTAACGGTGCGCATCTCGCAGCGGGGATGGATGTCTTCTTACATGCGAGCAAGTTGCAACCTAACGCAGGCGGAGGTTTCTCACCACGTGAGAGTAAGGACTTCGCTGCAGGACTGAAGGCTGCTACGACTGAAGTGTATGAACAGGCGAAGTCGAAGATACCTGATGTACCATTGCTGTGGCAGAACAAGGAGAAGTACTCGTCGCAGACGGCTGCATGGCAACAGGTGAGAGAGAACACACAGCACATACAAGCGATCGTGCAGATGCGCAATGACATGATGGGCAAGGCTGCGCAGAAGAAACAACTGCTGAGTAAGATGGCAGGTGGTGTGCCGCCAGAGCAGATGACGGATGTTGTGTTGGCGCAGTTGGCAGATGATGTGACTAAGTGGCAAAATCCTACGGGCGAGTTGGGCAAGCTGAAGACACACTACGGTGAGCTAGCTACACAACAGCGCGCAGTGAGTGTAGCATACAACATGACACAAGAGCAGCGCAGGTTGAAGGGCAATCAGATTACGAAGATGATGCAGGATAACATGCAGCAACAACATCTGGCAACGAAGAACGCGGAGGAGTTAATCGCCGCTAAGTACGGCAAGTATCTCGCTCCGCGCTTGGGTGATCGTCATTTGACGATACAAACGATTGATCAGTTGATGCGTGAGAGCATTGGCAAGTAGTTGTTATACACTGTATAGCTCTGAGCGTTTCATCTTCTTGATCGTTGACCAGCGGTGTATGCCATTGGCGTCAGGCACAGACATCGCACACTCAGCAGGGATGATGAGTTGCTTACCACCTATGAGGATAGGTGTCTCTGCGTGTTTGACCATGACGCGTAGTGCTTGCTTCGCTACCTCATGACGCGCGATGCCTATCAATCCGTCATGTGTGTTGAGCGCGATGCGTGCCTTGCCTTTGGGCCATGCTGGGTCATCGTGTGCTTTGTATATCACCCTACACACGTGGTCGCCTATCGTTGACTGCGGATAGAACGCAACGATTGCTTCTGTGCTCTCATCCGTGGCGGGTATGAGTTGAACATAACGGCGACCATAGGCGTTGTAGATAGCGCGATCTTCTCGCACACGTTTGAGGTCAGCTTCCCAACCTTTCTTTAACTCAGGTGTGAGCTTGTGGTACTTGACAAACGCTTCGCTTGCTGTACTTAGGGATAAGCCTGTAGTAAGGGCTAAGCGATCAGGCATCATACGGTAGTTGAGACCATGACGGCAACGTTTAGCAACAAAACGAATGGTTGGTTTGCCAGCCAACTCGACGTTGTATGCGATGCCATCACGCAGCGCGGCGACTTGATCCAATGGGTAGCGGTCGAAGGTAGGAACATCGTTGTACGGTACGTCGAACATGTCACTGGCAAGAGCGCGGTGGCAGTCGTAGGAACCGTCAATGCGCGCCCGTTCAAACTGCTTCATCCACGACGTGATGTTGTACCTCCACCCCACTACTCTAGCCTCGGCTTGACTGCCGTCGATGTAAATGAAGCAGCAGCCAGGGTCAGCAATGAACATTTCCTTCGCGCGGTCTGGGATGTTTTGCAAGTTTCCTCCCGAACCCCACAGCGTTTGAGCAGACGACAACCTACCCGGAGCAGAGCGAACACCCGTTTGTCTGTAGTCGCACCGCATCCGGCTGTCGTAGTCAGGCTTGGCTGATGCATACACAGAGTAGAACTTGTCGTCCTCGATGTATGCGTCTACGGCGTCGAGCACACGGCGAGCGGCAGGGGATGTGCGTGGGTGCTTGCGCATGAGTTCGCGGTTGGTAGCATCTGTACTCACACCACGACCGACGAGCTTGAGCTTGCTGAAGTAGAGTTCAGCCATTTGCTTAGGTGAATTGGGGTTGGGCGTGTAGGTGTTATCACCCACAGCGTCTCTTGCCGCAACGTAGAACTCGTGTAGTTTAGATTGCAGATCACTGTACAAGTTACCCGGTGTTTGTTCGTCCAGCATACGACGACGTAGTTCCATGTCATTGAGTACACCTCCCACAGTCATCCACACAAGGTGATGTTGCAAGCGCATGACGTGTTCGAAGTAGAACTTGTCTAGCTTCTGATCGCGGAGTTCTGATATGATGCCACGGTTCGCTGCAAGTGTGAGAGCGCAGTCTTTACCGTTGTATATCCAGAAATTATCAACACCCCCAGTATGGCGCCATTCGTCCTTCTCATTCTTATAGAACGGATGCATTGTGTATTGTTTGACGATGAAGCCAAGATCGTGCGGCATTGTTGGGTATAGCACATGATGACCCAGCATCGTGTCCGAGTAGGCAGGCCGACAGCGAATGCGATCCTTAAACCAGAGCCATGACATGTCGAAGCCTCCATTCTGCCACACCATGCGTGTAGTCGGCGCAGCATAGAGCGACTGTAATGCGACACGAATGGACGCTTCTTCATGTTGTTGGTAGATGTTGCGTTCTTCGTTGCGGAAGGCGATGCACATAGCTTCATGCGTTGTAGGAGCAAGGCCGACGCAAGCTGTTTCATTAGCAATGACCTCGATGTCAGATGCGATTGGATCACGTGAGGCTTTACACATAGCAATATAATCGAGTGCTTGCTTACAGGTGGGATTGATATGTGTGACGACTGCATGGGGTTTGAAGGTTCCGAGTACAACAGGGCGAAGTTTGTCACCTATGTCCATGTCGAACATGATGTGTGCCATAGGATCACGCGCGCAGAACGCAGGATTAAAGGTGCATACAGCAGTGACTTCACGATTGCCTACTATACACGGTATAACACTGCCGCGCCAAGACGTTATACCTTTCTTGCCTAGGAGTGCTTCGACGGCGTAGTTGCCAAGGAGGAGGACATGTTGTAAGTTAGGCAGGTGTTCAAGCTCCCACTTCAGCAACTCTTGCCAAGCGGATAGCTCATGTTTCCCTACAGGCTTACGGTTCGCACCCTCGTTAACATCGAACGCAACCTGACGCTTGACGACGTTGGTGATGTAACACTCATGACGCTTCACCTCTGGACAATGAGTGCGGATGGCACGCCAGAGTATGTTTCCTGCACCGCCTACAAGCGGGATGCCTTGAGCGACCTCGTTGCGACCCGGAGCTTCAGCTATGACAGCGATGGTCGAGTGGAGAGTACCACCCATCGAGCACTCAACACTCAAACCCGCCGCACCAGCTTGAAGTGAGAAGCGTTCTTTAAGTTCTGCTGTTGTTAGTGTCATTCGTTGTCCCCCTTCAACACACTGTCGGCCCACTTGTTAAGTGCATCTTTGACATAGCATGTAGTGTCTACAGTGAACTCCATGTTGTCTTTGTCAATTGATACCCAACGCAGCTTCTTAATCCATTCAGCGAGTTGTACGATCTCTGTGTTTGTCATCATGACTTAGGCTTCCTCTTCCAACCGAGTGACTTCAACGATGTAGCGAGCGAGCGTTGGTCTGTTATCAACGTCGCATGTTTGATCGCACGTGTGAGGCCAGTGTATAGGTTGGGACGTGAGAGATTGAAGAACGCGCATGATGCCATGATGTAAGAGATGTTGTCGTACTGCGAGCCTTGGCACTTGTGCGTGGTGAGAGCATAGGCGAGTTCGATGACACGACGTGGATCGTAGGTGAAGAAGAACTGCTTACGCCTGTTGTACTCGTGGACCTTAGGTGGTAGTTCGACAACACGATCACCGAAGTCAATCTCCAACACGCCGATAGGGTCGATGCTTCTGATGACACCGACCTCGCCATTCAACATCTGCTTGGTGTCAGGTGCAGGGATGTATGCGTGTGCGTAGCCTGTGCCATCGTTGGCGAAGTCGGTATAACGTTCGGTGTAGTCGCGTAGGTCGTACGAGTTGGTGTTGCATACTACCTTGTCACCTATGCTGACGAAGCACCTGTTCTTCACCTCCCACTTGTTGCGAGGGAGTTCGATCTTGCCAGGCATGGTGGGGTTGAAGCGCAGTTGGAGGATGCTGTTCAGACGAACAGTGCCTATGTCAGACTTACGTGCAGGCGAGATGATTTGATTGTTGATTGTACGCCAATCGATGTCGTTGTCTTCGAGCATGTTATACAGTGTATGAAGCACTGCGTCACCGAGCATCACACGCACGTCGCTGTTGGATGTGAAGAACTGTCCGCGGTTGATACGACGTGCTGCTTCGATGATGCCGTTGCCTTCTGCCTGACGATAGATGTTCTGTAGTGTGACGGTGTTAGGCATGGCGAGACACTTCGCAAACGGGGAGGTAGGGTCTGCGAGGTCGGAGTTCTCAATAGGTGGCAGTTGTCGTATGTCACCAAACACACGCAAGCATGCGCCGTGCTTGAGAGATGACACGAGGTCACGATGTAGGCCGGTGGACACCATCGCGTACTCGTCAACGATGACGATGTGTTGTTCAAGTGGGTTGGACTTGCCACGTGCTGGTGCTGAGACAGATGTAGCTTCACCTGTTTCATCGTCCATGTCAGGGCGATTGAACTCAAGGAGTTTGTGTATGGTTTGAGCAGGGTAGCCTGTTGCTTCACGTATACGACGAGCGGCTTTACCTGTTGGTGCGGCGAGTGCGAAGGGGATGTTGCGTTGTGTGAGTAAGTCACACGTCTGCTTTATAATAGTAGTCTTACCCGTACCAGCTTCACCTGTCACAGAGACGAGGCGCTTGAGAGGATCGACACACATAGTAATAGCGTTTTGCTGTTCAGCATCTAGCTGCATCGCGTCCATCGATGTTCTCCATGCTGCATGTTTCGCAGCTATACAGTGTATAACAATAGCAAACGCCGCGCACTGCGGAATGGGGACAGATGCGCGGCGTTGCTCAGCCTGTTAGCTAGTTCACTGGGGGGCAGCTCTAACCAACAGACGTAGAGCCGTCGGTCTCTTCGCCACGCTTGTTCGCGATCACTTCGTGCTTGATGCGCGTCAGACCAGACTGTGCATACTCAGGCGTGTCGAGGAACTCAACCACCTTACGTGCATCAGACATGATGCGATCAACTTGCAGCTTGGCACCGGGGATGACGTTGCCCTGTTCGTCAGTTACACGGACGAAGAAGTGGAACGTACGCTTCTGTGCAGCACGTTGTGCAACTGCCTTCTTCAAGCTGGAATAGGCAGACGACGACGCGGACTTGGAAGGAGTAGCCATTAGGATATATCCTCATGTATGGGGTTATAGTGTGGTGTAGTGGTAGTGTGTTAGGCACACACGTTGGTAGCATGTGCCTAACACATAGTAGCACACGCGTGTTAGAGAGGCAACACTTGGCCTACCTCAGCACGCGGGTTCTTCTCAAGGTCTTGACCCATGCGAATGCGGGCACGTGCTTCACGACCCACGAAGTCGTTGGGATCAATGGAGCTTGACATCGGAACACCGAAGGCCTTACAGACGTTCTTCATACGCCAACGATCAGCGGGGATGTCACGTGAGACGACGTTCATCGTGAATGTCAACTCATCAACACCATCACCGGGGTCGAAGTCAGCAGGGAACTCAGTGCGCGGCACTTGCAAGGTGAGCGTGAGCATCGGGTTCCCTGAAGAAGCTGCTGTCTTGTCGATAGCAGCAGTGCAGATGCACTTATACTCACCAGCGGGGAGTTGCGGAGGAGCTTCAGCATCTGCGATGTTAGCAGAGAAGTTAAGCAAACCCATGTTGGGTCTCCTATGTTGTGGGCTTATACACTGTATACATGCACACACAGGTAGCAAGCCACTAGGTCTAGTCTGTGTGCGTAGGAGTAGGCACTATGTATAGTGGCTACTTAGGCACTGGTAACTTTGCGAAGTTGCCAGCGATGTAGTCCTGCCACCACGTGGATATGGCAGGACCAGCATTGGTGTTTGCGTTGTAGCGTAGAGGGAACGATGTTGCGGCAGTCATGTCGAACATGCGTGATTTCATCGGCGCACGGAAACGTTCAGGACGGATGGCGATATGTCTGACCCCATTGACATCACGAATGTTCCATACTTCAGAGATGTCCTTGCTAGCGATGTTAGGAAGCTGCCCACCAAGCAACATCCCGACGCTGAGGATGGCACCATCGTTGTTGCGATCAGCATCCTTCTCATGCGTAATGAAGATCACGTGTTTGTTCAAGGCACCTGTGACACGCAAGGTGTTGGAGATGAGCGAAGATACCGCAATGTTACGAAGACCATACCCATTGAGGCCGGGTTGCTCGATTGTACTCTTGGGAGCAACGCGTACTGCGTATTGAAGAGCATGTTCACTGAACTTGGTCAGGCTATCGATGATCAAGGTGTCGAAGTCAGCGAGCATGCTATACAGTGTATAAGGGTCAGGCTTCATTCCCTCCTTAACGATGTCCACACTACTTTCTTTACTCAGATTAACACGGTGCCAATTGGGCATGTTGCGAATACTCATGTCACCATCAGGGTCAAGCATGAGGAATAGTTTGCGGCCGGGTGCTGTAGCTGCCAACGTGGTTTTGCCGCTACCACTATCACCCCACAGGATCATAGATAAGCGGCTAGGTGCGTCTGTTGGATGTTCTATCTTTAATTCCATCATCTCCCCTTCCTGATGTTATACATAGTATAGCACATGTGTAATCACCTGCAACTCATCGTCAATCATGGTTTACCTCCATCCAATGCTGCACAGGCCACATCTACATTGCTCATTAGATTGTCGAGACACTGCTGCCGCCCGGCGATGATCTTCAACGCTTCACGCAGTCGCGCGATCTCGTTCTGCGCCGCCTCGTACTCGTCCGACATCCGCACCATGCGCTGACTATCGGCATGTCGAGCAGCGTTGATCCGCTCGATCTCACCATTCGCCTCTGCTATCAACTCAGCACCGACGCGAACCTCCTCCCGCAGCCGCTCGATCTCGTTAATATCTCGATTGCGTTCAGGGATCATGAGAGCAATCACCTTTTCCAGCCGCTCGATCTCGTCGGCGGCCTCGCGCAGTTCGGGATTTTCATACCCGCGCAGCCGCTCTACGATGTCAGTCATTCGTCAGTCGCCTTGATGGCGTCCTCTGCGGCCTGCATTGCGGCATCCCATTCCGGCCAAGTTACACCGCCGTCCATCCACGGCCTCGGCCCGGTCTTTATGAGGGATTGTAGTGCTGCACGGATGCGCTCGCGTTCTTGACAGGCTTCAACCCAGAGCTTGCGATGTTTCTCCGACATCGCCATTGCGGCTTGGTAGTGCGTTTCGTATCGCGCAATGATCTCAACAAGTCGGAGGTTGTCGGCACGAAGTCGCCCGAGTTCGCTGACGTCGGCGGCGTCGATCTCATGATCTGTGGTGCGATTGAGCTTAGCAACTTCGTCTTGATATTTACTCATGGATCAAGTGTCTCCATTAGAGGCGACCAGCGTTCGGTTGTCATTTCGTTGTCGTATATGTGACGACGTTGTTCGGATGTTTCGCTACACAGAGGGATGAACGAGCATGAGCGGAAGTAGCGATTGCAGCTATGTGTGTACATAGGTGCGTCTGTAGGTGCGTCTTCGTATGCATGGATAACATCGAGCGAATGGCGG